>ERZ857629.436-NODE-436-length-59023-cov-3.794346_pt1 | contig 59023 bp, 44 predicted proteins | sample MGYA00519700_ERZ857629 | MGnify/ENA primary metagenome ERZ857629 (study PRJEB31778, sample SAMEA3449351) | human gut metagenome | biome: human gut; feature: human-associated habitat; material: faeces | place: United Kingdom | collected 2010/2012 ... | reverse complement strand
CGATTGAAGCCCCGTTCTTCGGTAAGAATGTGCAGAGCATGCTGAAGTTGGGACGTGCCCAAGGAGTTGCAATGGCTGCCGCTTTGGAAAGGGATATTCCTATCTTTGAGTATGCCCCGCTAAAGATAAAAATGTCCATCACCGGGAATGGAAGCGCCTCCAAGGAACAGGTTGCCGGAGTGTTGCAAAAATATTTACATATCCCGCAAGAGTGTATGTTGCCGCAATTGGATGCCACCGACGGATTGGCAGCGGCAGTGTGCCATTTCTTTCAGACCAACCGACCGGCTATGGAAAAGAAATATACCGATTGGAAGGATTTTATCAAGAAGAACCCGGATAAGATCAGGGAATGAAGGCTGGCAGCCCTGTTCGCACTCGCCGACAAAGGGGAGCAGGTGGTAATCAGGCGCAGGGGAAAAATCTCCTATATGCTGACCCCCGTTTACGAAGAGGATTTTGCTCTTTCCCCGGAGCTTGAAGAGAGGCTCGAAGAGGGGCGAAGGCAATGCAGGGAGGGCAATGTCACGACCTGCACTACAAAGGAGGAACTTAATAAGTTTCTGGATGCGCTATGAGCTTGTATAAGATTGAATTTACCCAAATGAATATAAAGCATTGATGTTCCATAAATATGGAGCCGGTGTGCAAGCTTGTTACCCTTGCATTTTGCTAATTCTGACACACTTTAAAGGGCTGCATCAAAACATCTATTTGACACAGCCCTCTTCATTTGTTTCCATTGTGGAATCACTGATATACTTACAATGCTGGCATTGAATCGAGTACAGGAAACCACGCCACAGTTTGCAAATAGCACAAACCGTCTTGGTTAAGTGGTTAATGAGAAGTCTATTTATCTTTTATTTATATAGTCAACAATCCATGCGCCCACTTCTTTTGTGCCGTATTTCGCACCACCTTCCACTTGGATTTCCGGAGTGCGCACGTTGGCATCCAAAGAGGCGTTGACCGCTTCACGGACCAAAGCTCCTTCTGCCTTGCAGTCGAAATATTCAAACAGCATGGCAACTGAAAGGATTTGTGCCAATGGATTGGCAATGTTCAAACCTTTGGCTTGCGGCCAAGAACCGTGGATTGGTTCGAATACCGGAGTGCTTTCGCCAGTGGAAGCAGATGGAAGCAATCCCATGGAGCCGCTGATGCAAGATCCTTCGTCTGTCAGGATATCGCCAAAAGTGTTTTCCGTCACCATGACATCGAAGAACTTCGGTTCTTGTATCATGCGCATGGCTGCATTATCCACATACATATAATCGGTCGCCACTTCCGGATAATCGGGAGCCATTTCTTGTGCTATTTGCCTCCACAAACGGGAAGAAGCCAACACATTCGCCTTGTCCACCACAGTCAGGTGCTTGTTGCGTTTCATGGCATATTCGAATCCCACTTTCAAGATGCGCTCGATTTCCGGACGAGTGTACATGTTGGTGTCGTATGCCTTTTCGTTGTCTTGGTATTTCTCCCCGAAATACATGCCGCCTGTCAGTTCACGGATGCAAAGGAAGTCGGCACCGTCCACCAATTCGGCACGAAGGGGCGACTTATGCAACAGGCATTTGAATGTTTGTACCGGGCGGATATTGGCAAACAATCCCAGTTTCTTACGCATGGCAAGCAATCCCTGTTCCGGACGGACTTTGGCAGTCGGGTTGTTGTCGAACTTTGGGTCGCCCACGGCGGAGAACAATACCGCATCCGCCTCTTTACAGATTTGGAAAGTCTCTTCCGGGAAAGGATCCCCCACTTTGTCGATGGCATCCGCCCCGCAAAGAGCATATTTGTAACTCACCTTATGGCCAAACTTCTCGCAAACGGCAGTCATGACATCGACTCCCTGTACAGATATTTCCGGTCCGATACCATCGCCCGGCAATACAGCTATTTTAAAATTCATCGTATTTCCTTATTGTTTTGTTTATTTATAATCATCTTCAATCATGTTCAACATCTTCATGGTCGCTTTTATAGCCGCCTCGGTCTGGTCGGCATCCAATCCACGTGTCCGGAATACTTTGTCATCAAAGCTCCAAGTAATGACCGTCTGCACGAATGCATCGGTGCGTCCTCCCGGCGGGATGCTGACAGCATAATTGGTAAGCATCGGGAATCTCCGGTTCAGTGTCCCTTTGTAAACTTTCCGCAAGGCACGGACGAATGCGTCGTATTGTCCGTCCCCCGAAGAACTTTCCTGGTAGGTCTTGCCGTTTATTTCAATGCTCAATGTGGCCATCGGTTTCAAACCTTTTGCCAAAGTTACGAAATAACTGAGCAATTTCACTTTCGTCTCCCCGCTAATGTCATGTTTTAACACATCCGAGATGATATAAGGCAAATCCTCTTGCGTCACTAACTCTTTTTTGTCTCCCAATTCGATGATTCGTTCGGTCACTTTCTTCATGGACTCTTCGTCCAGTTCCAGCCCCAAGCTCTCCAAGTTCATCCGGATATTGGCTTTCCCGGAGTTTTTGCCTAAGGCATATTCCCGGACTCTTCCAAAACGCTCCGGAAGCAGGTCGTTGCAATAGAGTTTGTTCTTGTTGTCCCCGTCCGCATGGACGCCAGCCACCTGCGTAAAGACACTGTCCCCGACAATCGGTTTGTTGGCTGGAATGGAAACGCCCGAATAGGATTCCACGACACGGCTCACTTCATTCAGTTTGCTTTCGTCTATGTTGGTGATGGCACCGAAATGGTCCTTCAGGATTGCCTGCACGCTGGACAAAGGTGCGTTTCCTGCTCTTTCCCCCAAGCCGTTGATGGTGGTGTGCAATCCCTTTACGCCGCTTAAGACGGCAGCCAAGACGTTGCTGACCGCCAAATCATAGTCGTTGTGGGCATGGAAGTCGAAATGCAAGTCGGGATAACGTTTCTTCATCTTGCGCATGTATTCGATGACTTGCAAAGGGTTCAGGATTCCCAAAGTGTCCGGCAACATGAACCGTTTGATGCCCGAATCCTGTAATCCGTCCACCAAGGCATATACATATTCCGGAGAGTCCTTCATCCCGTTGCTCCAATCCTCAAGGTAGACATTGACGGACATGTCCAGTTCGTTGGCGTAGCGGACGACCTGCAAGATATCGGATATATGTTCGTCCACCCTCTTCTTCAGTTGGTAACGGCAATGCTTCTCTGACCCTTTCGTAAGCAGATTGATGACGCGCCCGCCTGCGCTATGGATCCAATCGACCGAGGTTTTGCCATCGACGAAGCCCAACACTTCCACCTTCGACAGCAAGTTGCGCCGTGCCGCCCAATCGCATATCATCCGGACGGCATTCAGTTCCCCGTCCGACACACGGGCAGAAGCCACCTCGATGCGGTCTACTTTGAGTTCCTCCAATAATAGACGGGCAATCATCAATTTCTCATGAGGGACGAACGATACTCCGCTGGTCTGCTCTCCGTCACGGAGTGTCGTGTCCATGATTTCTATTCTTGGATGATTCTCCATACTTTATTTATGTTTAGCTTCGTATGCTTCGATTTTATCTTTGTTCTGTACCAAGAAGTCGATATCGTCCAAGCCGTTCATCAAACAATGCTTCTTGTAGGCATTGATCTCAAACTTCTCGGATTTGCCGGTCGCCTTGTTGGTGATGGTTTGTTCCGGCAAATTGACCTCCACCTCTGTCTTCGGGTCGGCATAGACGGAATCGAACAACTCCTTAAGGAAAGGTTCGCTGACAACCACCGGCAGCACGAAGTTGTTCAGTTCGTTGTTCTTGTGGATGTCGGCAAAGAAACTGCTGACCACGACCCTGAATCCATATCCGGCGATTGCCCATGCGGCATGTTCACGGCTGGAACCGCTTCCGAAGTTCTTGCCTGCGACTAAGATTTGTCCGTCATAAGTAGGGTCGTTCAATACAAAGTTCGTGTTGAGACTCCCGTCCGGATGATAACGCCAGTCACGGAAAAGGTTGTCACCGAAAAACTTCTCTTCCCGGGTCGTCGCTTTCAGGAAGCGGGCAGGAATAATCTGATCTGTATCCACATTCTCCAATGGGAGAGGGACGCAAGTACTTGTGATGATATTGAATTTCTGTTTCATTTCTATTCGTCTTTATAAAAGGGTTCTCGGGTCTGTGATTACACCGGTGACGGCAGCGGCAGCAGCGGTCAATGGGCTTGCCAACAATGTCCTTGAGCCAGGACCTTGGCGGCCTTCAAAGTTGCGGTTGCTGGTGGAGACGGCATATTTGCCTGCCGGAATCTTGTCGTCGTTCATTGCCAGGCAAGCAGAGCAACCTGGTTGGCGGATTTCAAATCCAGCCTCTTCCAGCACCTTGTCCAATCCTTCTTCCCGAATCTGGGCATCCACCATCCATGAACCCGGCACCAGCCAAGCCGTGATTCCCTTTGCCTTTTTCCTCCCTTTCACAAGAGATGCGAATGCGCGGAAGTCCTCGATGCGCCCGTTGGTGCACGCCCCCAAGAATACATAGTCTACCTTTTTGCCCAACAGCGATTCCCCGGCTACGAATCCCATGTATTTTAGGGATTTCTCAAATGAGCTCTTTTCTACTGCGCTCATGCCTTCGGTCGTCGGGATGTGCTGTGTGATGCCCATTCCCATGCCCGGATTGGTTCCGTAGGTAATCATTGGTTCAATCTCTTCCGCATGGAAACACACCTCTTTGTCAAACACGGCATCGTCATCGCTCTTCAACGTTTTCCAATATGCCAATGCCTTCTCCCACGCTTCCCCTTTCGGGGCATATTCACGCCCTTTGATGTATTCGAATGTCACTTCGTCCGGGGCAATCATGCCGCCTCTGGCTCCCATCTCGATGCTGAGGTTGCAAAGCGTCAAGCGTCCCTCCATTGTCAGGTTGCGGATGGCTTCTCCTGCATACTCGACGAAATAGCCGGTCGCTCCGCTGGTGGTCATCTTGGACATCATATAGAGGGCGATATCCTTGGCAGTGACACCTTTCCTCAGTTTTCCCTCGATGGTGATGCGCATTGTTTTCGGGCGTGCCTGCAAGATACATTGGGAAGCCATGACCATTTCCACTTCGCTGGTGCCGATGCCGAAAGCCACCGCTCCCATGGCACCGTGGGTGGATGTATGCGAATCCCCGCACACGATAGTCATGCCCGGAAGGGAAAGCCCTCTTTCGGGACCCACCACATGGATAATGCCGTTCTTGGGATTCATCATGCCGAAATGTGTCAACCCGAAGTCTGCCGCATTCTTTGCCAACGTATCGACTTGTGTACGGGACACCGGATCTTCAATCGGTTTGTCCTGGTCGTGGGTGGGCGTGTTGTGGTCCGGCATACAGATGATATGGTCGGGCCTGAAACATTTGAGTCCTCTTTCCCTCATGCCTTGGAAAGCCTGCGGGCTGGTTACTTCGTGGCAATAGAGTCTGTCTATATATAATTGTATAGGATCGTCGCTGACTTGTTGCACGACGTGAGCGTCCCAAATCTTATCAAATAGTGTATTCATAATGTATATGTTATTTTACAAATTTATTGATGGCATCGATGTATGCTTCTACGGAAGCGGCAATGATATCGGTATTGGCGCCAAAGCCGTAGTAGACGTGTCCGTCATATTCTACTTGCATGTGTACTTTCCCGACGTCGTCGCTGCCTTTGCTGATGGCTTGGATGGTGAATTCCCTCAATACCATCTGGCGGTGTATGATATATTTCAATGCTTTGATGGCTGCATCGACCGGACCATTGCCGGTTGCCGCTGCTTCAAACTTCTCGCCTGCTATGTTCAAGCCGAGGCTGGCAACGGAGCGGACGCCCACGCCGCTGGTCACTTGCAAATATTCCAGTTTGATGTGGTGGTTTTGTGTGCGGTCGGCACCCGCCAATACCATGACATCATCGTCTGTAATCTCTTTCTTCTTGTCAGCCAACTTCAGGAAATCTTCGTAGACCTTGTCCAGTTTCTCCTGCTCCATCTCGATGCCCAACACATGCAGGCGGTGCTTCAAGGCTGCTCGTCCGCTGCGGGCTGTCAATACGATGGCATTGTCGTCGATGCCCACGTCTTTCGGATTGATAATCTCGTAGGTCTGTACATTCTTCAACACGCCGTCTTGGTGGATGCCCGAAGAGTGGGCGAAGGCATTGCGCCCCACGATGGCCTTGTTCGGTTGGACAGGCATGTTCATCAAGCTGGAGACCATGCGGCTGATTCCGTAAATCTTGGTGGTGTTGATGTTGGTGACGATGTCGCACTCCTTGTGGCTCTTGAATATCATGGCAATCTCTTCCAAAGAGGTGTTCCCGGCACGTTCACCGATTCCATTGACAGTCACCTCTACTTGGCGTGCCCCGTTCAAGACTCCCTGCGCCGTGTTGGCTGTCGCCATGCCTAAATCGTTATGGCAGTGGGTAGACAAGATGGCTTTGTCCAAGCCGTCCACATGCTCCATCAGGTATTTGATTTTGGCACCATATTCGTCCGGCAAGCAATATCCGGTGGTATCCGGAATGTTGACCACCGTGGCTCCGGCTTTGATGACTGCTTCGACGACACGGGCTAAATATTCATTGTCCGTTCGGCCGGCATCTTCGCAGTAGAACTCCACATCCTCCACATATCTCTTGGCGTATTTGGTAGCTGCTATGGCGCGTTCGATAATCTCCTCGCGGGTGGAGTTGAACTTGTAGCGGATATGAGGGTCGGATGTGCCGATTCCAGTGTGGATGCGTCCCCTTTTGGCAAACTTCAACGCCTCGGCTGCCACGTCTATGTCTTTTTCAACGGCACGAGTGAGTGCGCAGATGGTAGGCCAAGTAACGGCTTTGGATATTTCCACTACGCTCTTGAAGTCTCCCGGGCTTGAAATAGGGAAGCCTGCTTCAATCACATCCACGCCCAAGGTCTCGAGAGCCTTCGCCACTTGGATTTTCTCTACTGTGTTTAATTGACATCCCGGCACCTGTTCGCCGTCTCGTAATGTCGTGTCGAAAATAAATAACCTGTCTGACATATTTTATACTTGTTTGTTGCTTTATGGATAATAAAAAAACCTTTCTCGCTCGGAAGCAAGAAAGGCTTTTCAATCTTTAGTTACTCATGACAGAATCACGCACCGTCTTACTTCCCATTCTGATGTCGGAATAGAATAATAATAATGGCCAAAGCCTGCAATCGGATGTTTTGTAAATTCTGTAACATTCTTTTTCTGTTTATAACGCTGCAAAGATACTTCCTTTTCTGGAATATCAAAGATTTTCGCTCTCTTTTTTATCAAAAAAAAATTACGAAACGTAATTAATGCCGTTTAAAAGTAATGAAATTCGTACTTTTATATAGGGTTTGTCCTAAGATTTACAACTTTTGCGGCTTGTTTCCCTTTTCTTGTCCGGCAAGTTCCTTCACGGGCGGAAATAGGAGCAGAGTACATAAATTCAGGTATTTGTCTTGTGTAAAATACACTTTTATAGGTATTGATGGATGAAAAAGAATCCATGATATTTGCATTGGTTAATTCATAATATTAAAGTGTAATGAAGAAAGTAGGAATCTTTTTTGGATCTTCATCCGGGACGACTGAAGACATTGCGGGTCGTATTGCCGGAAAGTTGGGCGTTTCGGGCGCTGATATATATAATGTAGGTTCTGTAGAAGCCGGTGCCGTGCAAAACTATGACGTGCTGTTGTTGGGCAGTTCGACTTGGGGCGCCGGCGACTTACAGGATGATTGGTATGATTTCCTACCTAAATTGAGGAAAGAAGATTTATCGGGCAAGCTGGTCGCTCTTTTTGGCTGTGGCGACTCTTCTTCGTTTGGCGACACCTTTTGTGATGCCCTTGGCACCATTTATGCGGATTTGAAGGATACAGGTTGCCAGTTTATCGGACGGACAGCTCTCGGTGGTTATTCTTTCGATGGATCCTCTTCGGTTGTCAATGGCGAATTTATCGGCTTGGCGTTGGATGAAATGAATGAAAGTGACCTTACGGAAGGGCGTTTGGATGCTTGGATTGCCCGTTTGAAGGACGAAGGTCTTGAATGAAAAGGGAGCGGTTTTCTTCATTTTAATAATTATTTGTACATTTGCCGCGGATAACTAAATTAAGATGAAGAAAATCGTTCTCTTTCTATTTCTCTGTCTGTTTGTGTTGGATTCAGCTGCTGTCAAGCCCCTGAAGACAGAAATACGTGCTGTGTGGTTGGCGACGGTATATGGATTGGATTGGCCTCGCCGGACTGCAACGAATGACGCTTCCCGGAAATTGCAACAACAGGCGTTGTGCGAGATGTTGGACAAGCTGCAAGAGGCAAACTTCAATACGGTTTTCTTCCAAGCCCGCCTGCGTGGGGATGTGGCATACCGCTCTTCCATCGAGCCTTTTTCCTATGTGTTCACAGGAAAGGAGGGAGGTTCTCCGGGTTACGACCCTTTGGCTTTTGCCATTGAGGAGTGCCACAAGAGGGGAATGGAGTGCCATGCGTGGTTCGTGACTTTCCCGTTGGGCAAAGAGGAGCATGTGCGGAAAATGGGCAAGAAGTCTTTGGTCAAGCGGATGCCGCAGCTCTGCAAGAGGCATAATGGCGAGTGGTATTTGGATCCCGGTGTGCCCGGCACTTCGGACTATATCTTGTCTCTTGTGCGTGAGGTCGTGAGCAGCTATGACATAGACGGCATACATTTTGACTATATCCGTTATCCCGAGGATGCCAAACGTTTCCCTGATAAGAGGAATTACCAGAAATATGGGAAAAAGGTGAGTTTGGACGATTGGCGCAGGGATAATATCAATAAGATGGTCGCCCGGATTTACGATACAGTCAAGGCGATGAAGCCGTGGGTGCAGGTGAGTAGTTCTCCTTTGGGCAAATACAACAGGATTCCCGAAGTCCCGAATGCGGGTTGGACTGCTTATGAAAGCGTATTCCAGGATCCTTCCCAATGGTTCCGTGCCGGCAAGCAAGACATGATTCTCCCGATGATGTACTATCTCCATAAGAATTTCTTCCCCTTTGTCGATAACTGGGTGGCGAATAGCAATGGCAGGTTGATTGTCCCCGGTTTGGGTGCTTACCGCCTGTTGAAAGAGGAGGCGGATTGGACGTTGAACGATTTGACTGACCAGATTGATTATAGCCGCTATTACGGAGGTGCCGGTTGTGCTTTCTTCCGTGCGGGCAATGTGCTTTCCAATGAGAAAGGAATCTACGACGAGTTGAAAAACAATTATTACCTTTATCCTGCCCAGTTGCCACCTTTGAAATGGCTGGATGATTCGGTGCCGCATGCTCCCGAAGAGGTCAAGGTGGAACGCCAAGGAAATGAATTACGGTTGAGCTGGGACAAACCGGCAACCGAGACGCAGGATTTGACTTATACACTATATTATACGATAAAGGACACTTTGGACTTGGAAGACCCAAAGAACATTTTGGCAACCCATTTCCAAGGCAATGAATTGTTCATCTCCGTGCCGGAAGGGAAAGAGTTGGGTTATACATTTGTCGTCACCTCTTCTTCCCGCTACCATATCGAGAGCGCCCCGTCCCGTGAAACCTTCTACTATTTGTCCAAATATGTGAAATAAAGCCAACATAAAAGGGGCTGCATCAAAACTTCCATTTTAACACAGCCCCTTCTCTTTCCATAATATCCAATCAGCGTCCAATCATATCCACGCCTTTGGCATTGAGTCCGGGTCCGCCTCCGGCAGTGAATCCGCGGCTCTCTCCGGAAGCCCAAGGAGAAATCCAGAAAGCATAGAGGTCGCCTCGGGTGAGATAGAACTTCGCACGGATGATGCGGCCCTTCAATTCGGAGAGGTCACTCTTTCCTTTCCATGTAATCATTTGCTTGGTTTGGTCGGCATTCCGCATGGCTACGCAGTCGTCTTTGGTGAAGCCGGGGATGGGATGGTTGTCGGCATCGAGCAACTCCACTTTCAGCATAGCCCCTTTTCCCCTCACATCGGCATTGACGAAGAAGTAGCTGCCGTCGAACGATAACTTCTCGGTTGTCAGATATCCCTCGTTCTTGTCGGCATGCATCGACACGAAACCATCACGGCGCAAGGTGGCAAGTCCTGTGGAAGAATAGCTGTCCCACATAATCTTGTTCAGCCGTCTGCCCGAACTGTAGAAATAGAGCGAGTCGCCCACGATGAGCGGTGTCCCGTTGATGGATTGCATATTGCCCCAGTTCCATGCGCCTTCCGTCTCGTTGACATCCATGAACGGCTGGTGCGAGGGGCGATAGAAATGGAATCCGTCGCGGCTGTAACCCAATTCTATCACATTGCGCTTCTGGATGCCGTCTCGTTCGCATATATTGTTCTCCGGCCCGCACCAAGCGGCATATTGTCCCAACATGATGCTCTCGTAGGCAATGGCGTCGAAGTTATATATTGCCGGCTCGACTTCCGGATATTTCGGGTGGCGCAGCTCCTTGTCGTCGGGAGAGAACCAGAAATGGATGTATTTGTCATCGTTCTGCCAGAAGGGGCGGTGTGCCACACTTACCAAAGTGGCAGGATCGGCATCCTCTGCATAGTAACGGGAACGGGATGAGACAGGCGATTCTCCACGAATGCTCAACACCCAACGTTGCGTGAACGGATTGTAGAAGGCAGTGGTGCGGTCGTTCACTTCGCCCGACTGAGCCACGCCCCGGCTCCATTTGCGTCCGTCCGCACTATATTTAAGTACGATTTGCCAACTGTAGCTTTGCCCTCTGCTGTCACGGGGCATGATTTGCACGATGAACATCTTCCATCTCCGTTCCGGGTTTGTCTCGTTGCGGTCGAGCCACACCGTAGCCGCATCGCGCCGGCAAGTGTCCACGATGTTGGTTCCCGGCACCACGTCGAGCTTCACCTTGTTCCATTTCTTGCCATCTTTCGACTCGGCATAACAGGTGTAAAATGTCTGGTTGTTTTGTTTGTGCATCATTCCTGCTCCAGCGAGATACCACATCTTGAACACGTTCTCCTTCTCGTCATACCAAATGCCATCACTGAACGGTGAGGCGTATGGTGCTCCTTCCGTAGTCTTTTCCCATTCTTCGGTTGGTTCCATCACCGGATTCAGGTGGTAGAAGTTGGGCGTATGGAACACCGTCTGTAGATTGGTGGAACTGATCAGGAACGAATCGACGAAAAGTTGCCTGCCGTTGTTCACTGGTAGCACTTCGGGTTTGTGGTCAAGATAGGGAACTGGCATTTCATGCCTTTCCGTTGGCAACGGATAGTGTGGAGGCCACACCGAGGGCAATGTGATGCCGTTGTTCAGCGTCTGTGCCGTTGATGTGATGGCAACCGACGTAAGAAATAACGTTTGAAAGAATCTCTTCATCTTATAAAGTGTTTACATTATATAATGTGCAAAGTTAATCATTTATTTTACTATCTTCCTCCCGATTACATCCTAAGAGAACTTTCATCAACTTTTGACATAATTCTTTCGTTAGATTTGAAAATAATATATAATCACCCTGTGATATGATATAAAAACAGGTATTGCCAATAATCAATCTATAAAAATGTAATAAAATATTTCATGTTAAAATCCTATTTTGAAGAACAAATGTATTTAGTTTAAGGAAATATTTTATGCAAATAGTTATAAAGTGTACCTGTTTTTATGTGAATTTAATTGGGAGCCAAATAAATGCGAATAAAAAATTTTGTCTGTTTTTGTTGTTTGTTTGCGATTTATTTTTTTTTTTTGCATTGGAGTATGTGTTTCTTGCAAATAGAGATGTCCAATTTTAAAAGTATTAATTAAAAAGAGCAAATTTATGAAAGAAAGGTTACTAATGCTATTGGCATGCTTCTTCCTTAGCATGGGATTAGTATGCGCTCAGACAATCACTGTTTCGGGTACGGTGATTTCTGCAGAGGACAATGAGCCGATTGTTGGGGCTTCAGTTTTCGTCCAAGGTACAACTCTTGGAACTGTTACCGATATGGACGGTCGGTATACTATTAACAATGTCCCTGCTAATTCAAAGATTTTGGTAATATCCTATGTGGGTATGAAATCTCAGGAATTGGCAATCAAGAGTGGTCCACAAAAAGTTGTGATGCACAGTAATACGGAAATGATTGATGAAGTCGTTGTTGTGGCTTATGGTACACAGAAGAAATCATCCTTCACCGGTGCTGCTTCCACAGTGGGTGCTCAATCTATCGAGAAACGTGCAATCTCCAACGTAACTGCTGCTTTGGAAGGTAATGCTTCCGGAGTTCAGGTGACAGCTGCTACTGGACAGCCTGGTGAATCATCTTCTGTCCGTATTCGTGGTTTTGGTTCTGTCAACGCATCCAATGCTCCTTTATATGTAGTGGACGGAACAATTTACAATGGTAGCATAGGTGACATCAACCCTGCTGATATTGAGTCTATGACAGTTTTGAAAGACGCAGCTTCCACTTCTTTGTATGGTTCAAGTGCCGGTAACGGTGTTATCTTGATTACTACGAAGAAAGGTAAAGAGTCTGCCGGGACAGGTCTTAGCTTGACTATCAACCAAGGTTGGTCAAAGAGAGCTTATAATGATTATGCCAAGGTGGGAATTAATGACTTCTATATTTTGCAATGGGAGATGTTGAAGAATTCCTATGTCTCAGCTGGCAAGGATGCTGCAACTGCTGCTTCATTGGCTTCTTCTAAAATTGGGGATTTATTGGTGTATAATCCTTTCGTTGGTGTAGCAAACGATGCTATTGTTGGAACAGATGGTAAATTGAACTCTGCTGCTAAAACTTTGAAGTGGGGTGATGACTTGGATTGGGAAGATGAAGCATTCAAGACTGGTTATCGTCAGGAATATAACTTGAGCTATAATACAAAGACTGACAAGAGTGATACTTATGCATCTATTGGTTATTTGAAAGATGATGGTTACATGATCAAGACTGACTTCGAACGTTATTCTGGCCGTTTGAATTATAACGTATATCCAGTTAAATGGTTAAAGACTGGTTTGAACTTGGGCGTAACCCGTACGGTTTCCAATTATTCTTCTTCAACTGCAAGTAGTTCAAGTTCATATAACAACTTGACACGTTACATCCGTACGATGGCTCCTATTTACCCTGTTCACAAGCACGATTTGCAAACTGGTGCTTATTTGGATGCTAAAGGAAAAGTAACTACCAATCCGAGTGAATATGTTTATGACTACGAAGGTGCTCGTTTGTCAAATACAGGTCGTGATGCGGTAGCTGAAACAGTGTTGAATAACCGTGATTTTGTTCGTTCTAACCAGACAGGACACACTTATTTGACTTTGACTCCGATTGAAGGTTTGAACCTTACTGCCAACTACTCTATCAATAATGTTGATTACCGTGGTAAAGTGTATGAAAACCCTTATGTAGGTGATGGTACTGCAGGTCCGGGTCGTTTGAACCAAACTTCCACCCGTTCATTGACACAGACATTCAACCAGTTGATTTCTTATAACAGATCTTTTGGAAATCACAACTTCGATGTTTTGGTGGGACATGAAAACTATTCTTATAAGTATGAGTATCTGTATGGTATGAAGACCCAGGAAACAATTGCTGGCATGTATGAGTTTGGTAACTTCGTAAACATCAGTTCTCTTAGCTCTTATACAGATGAATACAAGAAGGAAGGTTACTTCACTCGTATCAACTATGATTACAATCATAAGTATTACGGTTCTCTTTCTTATCGTCATGATGGTTCATCTCGTTTCTCAAAAGACAACCGCTGGGGTAATTTCTGGTCATTCGGTGCAAGCTGGAGAATCAGTGAAGAGGATTTCATGAAAGATTTACAGTGGGTGAACAATTTGAAGTTGCGTGCTTCTTATGGTGAAACTGGTAATGATGCTATCTTGGATAGTGGTGGTGATGCTGACTATTATCCATATCAGACTCTGTATTATTTAGGTTATAAGAATGGTACGGAAGCAGGTGCTTTCTTCACAGTGATTGCCAATTCCAATTTGAAATGGGAAACACAGGTTTCTACCGACGTTGCTCTTGAGTTTGGTTTGTTCGACCGTTTGACAGGTACAATCGAGTGGTTTAGAAAAGATTCAAAGGATTTGTTGTTTGACGTTTCACAGCCAGCTTCTGTCGGTGTATCATCCATTATACAGAACATCGGTAAGGTTTCTAACTCAGGTGTTGAACTCGAATTGGATTATACCGCATTCAAGAATAGGGATTGGACAGTTTCTGTTGGCTTAAATGCTACATTCGTGAAGAATAAGATTAAGAAATTGCCGGCTTCTATACAAGAACATGGTTATATCAATGGTTCTAAGAAATGGGAAGAAGGTAGATCTATCTATGACTTCTGGCTTCGTCAATGGTACGGTGTGGATCCTCAAACAGGTGATGGTTTGTATGTTCCTGATTTAAGCAAGTATAACCAAGGCAATATTGGTAAAGGTGAAGACAACATTACTCAGGCTCAGTATGATGCTTATAAGAAAACTGTTGTGAACGTGGATGGTAAGGAATTGACCAACTCTTATTCTTATGCGAAATATGATTATAGCGGTTCTTCTATTCCTGATGTATTCGGTGGTTTCAATATCAAAGCAAGATATAAGAGCTTCGATTTGGCTGCTGTATTCTCTTACCAGTTGGGCGGCAAGCTTTTGGATAGCAATTACGGCACCATGATGGCTATGGGAGAATTTGGTTATGCCCAGAGTCCAGACTTGCTGAACGCATGGAAGAAGCCGGGAGATATCACAGATGTTCCTCGCGTAGACAACAACGCAACTCATTCTACCAATATTGGTCAAGGTATTTCAACCCGTTGGTTGACAAGCTCAAATTATCTAAACTTGAGATCTATTACTCTTGGTTATCAGTTGCCGAAGTCTTTGTTGAACAAGGTGATGATTAAGAGCGCACGTTTGAACTTGACAATGGAGAACTTGTTCATGTTGAAGGCACGCCAAGGTTTGAACCCGATGGCAAACTACACTGGTCTTACTTATAATGAGTATATGCCGTCCCGTAATACTACGATAGGACTTAATGTTTCATTCTAAAAAATTAATGAATTATGAGATTGATTAAAAATATAACATTAGGATTAGCGACAGTTGGAATAATGTCTCTAACTGGTTGTGCCAGTGATTACCTGGACACTGTCCCGTCAACAGCTGTTTCTGAATCGACAATAAATGGTTCGTTGGACAACCTTTACATAGCGTTGAACGGTATTCATAAGGAAATGGTTTCCCAGGAAACAGGATACCAGTGCTTGGGTGGTGAGCCTGGTTTTATGATGTGTCGTGATGTGGAAGCTGACGATATTACTTGGTTGACGAACACATGGATGAAGGCTGCCTATTTAGGATGGCAGTGTAATACAAATGAGTCCAACGGCTATAACTATAAATATTGGCAGATTTATTACCAATGGATCCTGAACGCCAACAAGATATTGGATGGTTTGGAGAAAGTTGAAGTAACGGACCAAGAGTTGTTCAACCAGATTAAGGGTGAAGCATTGTGTATCCGTGCTTGGTCTCACTTTAATTTGGTTCAGCTTTATGGTGGACGTTATGATGCTGGCAAGGACAATTCACAGCCTGGTATTCCTTATCGTGTGAAACCGCTGGCAGAAGAGTTGGCTCGTAGCACCGTTAGCGAAGTTTATTCTTTCGTCAACCAAGACTTGGACGAGGCTTGTAAGCTTTTGGAAGGTATCAAAGTAAATGATGTCAACCATTATAGCGAAATGGTGGCATGGGGTTTGAAAGCTCGTGTGGCATTGGCTATGCAAGATTATAACAATGCAGCAACTTACGCGGCGAAGTCTATTAACTTGGCTGAAACAGGAAGTAAAAGAAAGTTGATGTCTGGTAGCGAGTTGTATTGTGGATTTGCGAATATCACTTCCGATACCAAAGAGGCGATGTATGCGGCAATGACTCCGAATGACAAGACTGTTTATTTCTACTCTTACTATGCTTATATGTCTTGGAACTTCAGTTCTTCTGCTATCCGTCAAGGTGTGAAGTGTATCAATGCAGAGACTTATAATACAATGTCTGAAACAGACTTGCGCCGTGCATGGTGGGATCCGACAGGTGAAGCAGCTGTACCGGCAAAAAACTTTATCAAGAATAAGTATCAGAACCGTAAGTTCACGGCTCGTTCTTCTGCTGATGCAGTAGGAGATGTTGCTTTCATGCGTTTGGCTGAAATGTACTTGACGCAGGCTGAAGCTTTGGCTCGTGCTGGTAAAACGGCAGAAGCTCAGGAAGTGTTTACGAAATTCCAGATTACCCGTGACCCGTCTTATAAGTCAAAAGGTAATTCCGGTGATGCTTTGGCAGAAGAAATCATGAACAGCCGCCGTATCGAATTATGGGGTGAAGGTTTCCGCTTCTATGACTTGAAACGTTTGAACTTACCGATTAAACGAGGTTCTAACTTCGATATAGCATTCTGTACATTCCTTGAAAAAGATAAAGATGCTCAGGGTTGGATATGGGAAATTCCTAAGATTGAAACAGACTATAATCCACTTTGTACAAAGAACTATTAAACAATATTCTTAATACATTAAATTTCTCTTAAAAGAGGTGGACGGGGTTTCCCGTTCGTCTCTTCCCCTTTCTAAATGATTGGTTTTCAATGTTGTAATTTTCCACAAAAACATACCGTTGTTTTGAAAAAAACATTGGACGTTTTTGAAAAAACATTGGACGTTTTCAAAAATTCTTCGTGATGTTTTTGGGAAAACAACGGTATGTTTTTTCGAGTTGTTTTCTATGTATAAAAATCCCTTTCCCCACATGAGATTAGAAAATTCTAATACCATTTAAAAGTCTTCTAATTGGAATTTCGATTTCCCTTTCTATTTACTATCTACCTTTGCTCTCGAATTAAATAGCTTATATTAATTATGAGGATTCGTTCTTTGACGATTCTCTGGGCACTGGTCGTCCAGTGCCCTATTTTTGCCTATGCAGGAGGAGAATCAATCGTAAGTAGAGATTCGGTTGCTTGTTCGATAGAGGAGATGTGGCAACGGACTTTGCATCATCATTTACTTTTAAATGCCAAACAGAAAGAGGTCGAGGTTGCCAAGGCATCTTTGGCGCAGGAAAAGTTATGGGAAAATCCGCAAATTTCCCTATCACATAATATCAATAACCCGGTGACGCACCGCTATTTTGAGTTCAATAAAGAGGGACAGACGGACATTCAAATCTCTCAACGCATCTATATTGCCGGCCAGCGTGGCGAACGCATACGAATGGCTTCCGAGGAGATGTCGAGGGCGCAATATGGACAGCTGGATGCGGAGCGACTCATGCGAAAAGAGCTGTCCGGGCAGATGGTCCAGCTTTTCACACTTCAGCAGAAGGTCGATGTTGTCCAAAAAGAGGTTCTCTCGATGGATACGATCCTGCAAGCGTATGAAGAACAAAAGGCGAAAGGGAATGTTTCTTCTATCGAAATCATGCGGATTAGCGGTTTGCGCTTGCAATTATTGCAGGAAAAGGCGGAGTTGATGGCAGACATCACCCGTTTGCAACAGTCCATCCGGTTGATGGGCGGTTTGGATGCGCAAACGGTAATCGTCCCGAAGATTGATTATGCAGCCAATGCCGCCATGTTGGAAAAGATACAATTAAGCACGATGAAGCGGGAATTGAGCGGCCGGTCGGATATCCGCGCAGATGAACACGAGGTCAAATCGGCTGAACATCATGTCAAGTTGCAGAAGGCAAATGCCCTTCCGGAAATCAACCTGACAGGAGAATGAGATAAAAACGGGAGCATCGGTAGGAATTTCTTTGCGTTTGGCGTCACTTTTTCCCTTCCTGTCTTGAACCGCAACCAAGGGAACATTCGTGCGGCACGGGCTTTGCTCAACAGCAAGCGGTTGTTGCAGGATTGGAATCTGCGGCAGGCCCATTCGGAGATGGAGACCGCTTGGGAGAAACTGCAAATGGACTTGGCGATTGTCAAGGAGGCTGAAAAGCATCAAGGGATGGAGATTGACCGGATGTTGGAAGAGGTGCAAGCGCAATATATGAAGCGCAATATCTCTCTTCTCGAACTGGCGGATTATTACCAGACCTACAAGAATACGCATTTCCTGATGATGGACAGTCAAAAGGATGTGTTGATAGGAATGGCTGAAATGGGGATAAACATTCAATAAAAGTAAGATGAAAATGGGTTATAACGGAGCAGGTAAAGATGTGTGGTTGCTATGTGTGTTGATGATGGCATGGAGTCTCTTGGCAAGTTGTGGCAACGGGGAGAAAGAGAGTGACGAAGATAGTGCCAATGACGCGCTTCTATCCACGATAGCCGTAAGCGAAGGCTTTTTGGAGGAAGAACTGGTGTTGAATGGCGATATTGCTTATGATGAAAATAAGGTAAGCAAAGTATATATTCCTTGTAGCGGTAAGATCCAAGGGGTGAAAGTGGAAATGGGAGATTATGTCGCAAGCGGGCAGTTGCTGACTTCGGTCTATTCCCAAGATGCCGCAGAATATGGGAAACAAATGAGCGATATCCTTTCAGAAATCAAGTTGGCAAACCGTGAGCTTAGCTTGAAGAAAGACCTCCATCAAAGCGGAATGGCTTCGGACAAAGAGGTGGAGGAGGCGCAAAGCCGGGTAGATATGGCTCTTTCTGAAAAGGAAAGGTTGGAAGCGGTGGCTCATGTCAACGGTTACGCGGCTTCATCCATTGCGTCCATCACGGCTCCGATGTCCGGTTATCTCTTTGCGAAGAGTGTCTATAACGGTTCATATATAGATGATACGAACAACGACACGCCTGCTTTTGAAATTGCGAACTTGGAAAGTGTGTGGGTTGTGGCAGATGTATATGAAAGCGACATCAAACACATAGCGTTGGGCGAAAAGGTATATATTACCGTCTTGGCTTATCCGGAAATAAGATGGGAAGGGCACATCAATAAACTCTATCCCAATTTGGATAGTGAGAGCAAGACGATGAAAGTGCGTGTCAATTTGGACAACAAAGAGAAGAAGTTGCTGCCGGGTATGTTTGCGAACGTGCATGTTTCCCTCTCCGGTTCAGGAAAGAAAATGATGCAAGTGCCTTCCAAGTGCATTGTCTTTGAGAACGGAAACAATTATGTGGTGGCAGTGGACAACCAGGGGAAATATTACCGCCAAAAGGTTAAGGTTGCCCATCAGGACGAAACGGCTGCATACATTGAGAATGGAGTGAAGATTGGAGAACAGGTGGTTTGTGAAAACGCTTTGTTGGTATTTAGTAATTTGAGATAAAGGTCTTATGAATAAGTTTATAGATTTCATCATCGCTTTCTCTTTGAGGCGGAAATATATGATTCTGTGTCTAACGGCAGTGCTGACGATTACAGGCATCTTCTGTTTCAAGGACACTCCGGTCGATGCTTTTCCAGATGTTACCAATACGAAGGTGACCATTATCTCGCAATGGCCGGGGCGCAGTGCGGAGGAAATAGAGAAGTTTGTCACGATTCCCATCGAGATAGCCATGAATGCGGCACAAGAGAAGACGGATATCCGCAGCACGACCCTGTTCGGTTTGTCGGTGGTGACGGTCCTCTTCGACGATCACGCCAATGATGAGTTTGCCCGCCAGCAGGTGTTCAATCTGTTGAAAGATGCGGATTTGCCCGAAGGAGTCGAACCGGACGTGCAACCCCTGCAAGGTCCGACCGGTGAAGTTTACCGTTATACGTTGGCAAGTGACAAGCGGAGCGTAAGGGAATTGAAAACGTTGCAAGATTGGGTTGTGGAGCGCAATCTGAGGGCAGTGTCGGGAGTAGCGGATGTTGTCAGTTTCGGTGGAGAGGTCAAGACCTTCGAAGTAAGTGTCAACCCGAACCAGTTGGCGACATACGGAATCTCTTCTTTGGAACTTTATGAGGCGATTGCCAATAGCAATGTCAATGTGGGAGGAGATGTCATTGAAAAGAATGCCCAAGCTTATGTGGTAAGAGGAATTGGTTTGATTAATGATGCGGAGGAAATAGGAAATGTTGTTATCAAAAACGTAAAAGGAAATCCGATATTGGTGCGTCATGTGGCGAAAATCAACGAAGCATGCCAACCTCGTTTGGGACAAGTGGGACGTGCCGGAAACAACGATGTGGTGGAAGGTATTGTGGTGATGCGCAAAGGAGAGAATGCGGAACGTGTCATTGCGGCCCTGAAAGAAAAGATAGACTGGATACAAAAGGAGAAATTGCCGGAAGATGTAAAGATAGTGCCCTTTTATGACCGTGAAGATCTGGTTAACTTGGCAGTCTCTACAGTTTTCCATAATGTCATAGAGGGCATCTTGTTGGTGACTTTGGTGGTGTTCTTGTTTATGCGTGACTGGCGCACGACAGTAATCGTGGCAAGTGTCATCCCGTTGGCTCTGTTGTTTGCCTTCATCTGCCTTTGGTTACGGGGCATGAGTGCGAACCTGCTGTCGTTGGGAGCGATAGACTTTGGAATTATCATAGACGGAGCGGTGGTGATGATAGAAGCGATTTATGTGATGTTGGATGCCAAAGCGGGTGAAATCGGCATGGACTCCTTCAATAAACTCTCAAAACCGGGATTGATACGAGTGACAGCCCGCAGCAAAGCGAAGTCCGTCTTCTTTTCCAAGTTGATTATTATCACGGCATTGTTGCCCATCTTTGCCTTCCAGAAAGTAGAAGGGAAGATGTTTTCACCTTTGGCTTTCACGTTGGGCTTTGCCTTGCTTGGAGCCTTGGCGTTTACGATGACGCTCGTGCCGGTTCTATCTTCCATGCTTTTGAAGAAGAACGTGAAGGAGAAGAAGAACCGTTTCTTGGAGTGGGTCCATCGCTATTCCAACCGGGCGTTTAGCTATTGCCACTCCCATGCCAAAGAGACGATTGCCGTTTCTATCCTCGTCATGATTGCCGGAATCGCCTCTTTCGTCATGTTGGGTACGGAATTCCTGCCGCAGATGAACGAAGGATCTATTTATATCCGTGCGACGATGCCACAAAGCATCTCCTTGAAGGAGTCTGTCAAGATTGCCGACCAATTGAGGGAGGAAGTGATCCGTTTCCCGGAAATCCGGGAGGTGCTGACGCAGACCGGTCGTCCGAATGATGGCACGGATGCTACCGGATTTTACAACATTGAACTGTTTGTCAAGATGTATCCGGAGAAGGAGTGGAAATCGGGAATGTCGAAAGAGGAACTTATCACCGCTATCGACAAGAAACTCTCCGTATATCCAGGTGTCGATTTCAACTTCTCCCAGCCCATTAGTGACAATGTGGAAGAGGCGGTAAGTGGTGTGAAAGGAGCTATTGTGGCGAAAGTGTATGGCAATGACCTCTATGAAAGTGAACGGATAGCGGAAAAGGTAGCAGAGACCATGCGTCCCATTCCGGGCATTGCCGATTTGGGAGTCTTGCGGAATATTGGTCAGCCGGAGCTGCAGATAAATATAAACGAAGCAAGGTTGGCTCGTTATGGAGTGAGCAAGTCGGATGTGCAACGCACGGTGGAAATGGCAATTGGTGGAAAAGTGGCTTCCCAAGTGTATGAAGGCGAACGGAAGTTTGATATCGTGGTGCGTTATGATAAACCCTTCCGCCAAGACGAGGAACAGATTGGCAAGATAAAGGTGCCGGCTTCAGATGGAGCAATGATTCCGATAAAAGAGATTGCCGACATCCGTATGATTACCGGACCGCTGATTATATATCGTGACAACCACCAAAGATATTGTGCCGTCAAGTTCTCAGTCCGTGACCGAGATATGGGATCCGCAGTGGATGAATCGAGGGCCAAAGTTGCCCGTGCGGTTGATTTGCCGGATGATTACCGGATAGAATGGAGTGGTGACTTTGAGAACCAAAAGCGAGCTTCAGCCCGTTTGGCTCATGTTGTCCCCATCAGCATTCTTCTGATATTCTCTATTTTGTATATGCTGTTCAGTAGTGCCCGTGATGCCCTGCTGGTTTTGCTAAATGTGCCGTTTGCTGCCGTAGGAGGAATCTTGATACTCTTGCTCACTGGTTTTAACTTCTCCATTTCAGCAGGTATCGGTTTCATCTGCCTGTTTGGTATTTGTATCCAGAACGGAGTGATTATGATTATGGATATTAAACATTTCATCCGGCATAAGCATTCCCTTTCGGATGCAGTCGATTTGGGAATGCAATCACGTATGCGGTCGGTGTTGATGACAGCGATGATGGCGACATTGGGATTGCTGCCGGCAGCTCTCAGTCATGGCATTGGTTCGGAAAGCCAACGTCCTTTGGCAATAGTCATCATTGGAGGATTGGTGTTTGCCACTCTCTTTACTCTCTTTGTTTTCCCGCTATTTGTGGAGAAAGTGTACAAGCGGACGGTTTTTGACGGGGAAGGAGTGTTAAAGCAACGGAAACTATGATGGATTCATCCGTTTCTTTGTTAACTTTACCAACCGGGAAAATAAGATTGTATCAAATATGTCTGTGAGCAAACACATATTCATTGCTGAAGATGAAGCCAATATTTCCGACTTCCTGAAAAGGGGATTGGAGGATTGCGGTTATGAAGTAAGCGTGGCATCCAATGGGAATGAAGCTTGGTTGATGATGGAGGATGGTATGCTGGAGGAGCGGTTCTGCATGCTGCTGTTGGACATCCGCATGCCTGGCATGAATGGATTGGAATTATGCAAGCGGTTCCGGAGCCATTTCGGGTATAAGGTGCCGGTGTTGATGTTGACGGCATTGGATACGACGGAGGACATTGTGGCAGGTTTGCATGCCGGGGCGGATGATTATTTGGCGAAGCCGTTTAAGTTTATCGAACTGCTTGCCCGTATCGAATCGCTGTTGCGCCGGTCGGCTGTCGTTGCGGAGAATTCCCAGAAGATACATTGCGGGGATTTGGTCTGTGACCCGTCTACTCATCGGGCGACACGGAAGAATCTGACGGTAGATTTATCAACCAAAGAGTACCGTTTGTTGGAATATTTCATCCGCCACCAAGGGGAAATCCTCTCACGTAAGCAGTTGTTGAGAGATGTTTGGGACAAGGATTTCGACACCAACACGAATGTGGTGGATGTTTATGTCCGTTACTTGCGGAATAAGATAGACGAACCCTTTCCTCATAAACTGATTCATACGATTGTCGGTGTAGGTTATATCATGAAGGAATAAGTAGTTTTTAGGTTTCTCGAATATGAAAGCGGGGCGGAAAATATCGTGGGTCTATTCAGCCATTACCATCTCTTTGGTGGTAGTGACGGGAATCGTTTTCTATGTTTTGAGTTCACGTTATGTCGAGAACCTCTATTTTAAATATATCTCGGAGAAAGCGCATGCCGTGGCTGTCGAACGATTTGAAGAAGATGAGATGGATCCTGTGAGATATCGGAATGCGGTGCTTCATCGGCAAAATTCCATCCCGACTTCGCATGAGCTGTTTATAAATATGGCAGATGAGGAGATGGCGGATAATTCTTTGGGGCAGTATTTGGACGATGCCCAAATCGAGGAGGTCAAACAAGGAAAAGAGGTTTTCTTCAGGCGAGGCGATGAAGTGGGGACTTCATTTATCTATTACGACAATGAGGGGACGTATGTTGTCGTTGTGCTCAGCAGGAATCCGTATGGAAAGGAGATTAGCCGGACGATTGGTTTGGCTGTCCTGATTCTTATTTTCCTCTCTTCCATAGTCCTTTATCTGATTAGCCGTTTGTATGCAATCAAGGCGGTGGATCGCATCGACCGCAATTACCAACGGGAGAAACTGTTTGTCAACAATGCTTCCCATGAGATAAACAATCCGCTGACCGCAATCCAAGGAGAGTGCGATATTGCCTTGATGCGGGAACGTACTCCGGAAGAGTATCGCCATTTCCTGACGAAGATAAGCAAAGAGACTACCCGTGTCATTGACATCATGCGCAGCCTGCTTCAGTTTTCCCATGCTAAATCAGAAAAGTTGGATCACTCCTTGTCTGACCGGGTGGACATGGCTCTGTTTATGGAGCAGTTTGCAAGTAGTGAGGTACAAATCAAGGTTGAATCCAGTTTCTATATCTTGACAGACGAAAGTCTTTTGCTCATTGCTATGCGGAATTTGATAAGTAATGCAATCAAATATTCGGAAACGCCACAAATAACCGTCTTGGTACGATCTAATGAAATAGAGATTAAGGATAAAGGCATAGGTATTCCTGATGCGGATTTGCCTCATATCTTTGAGCCTTTTTACCGCGCCGAAAACTCCAACTGCATGTCGGGACATGGCATTGGCTTGGCTTTGTCCAAAGAGATTATCGAAAAGTTGGGAGGAGAAATATCGGTTGATTCCAACCTTGGAGAAGGGACTTCCTTTATTGTTCGATTCGTCTGATTGAGCCTCTGATAAATTTTTTCGATAATTTGATAAATGAATTCAATGGAAGAAAAGTTGACAAGCTGAATTGGAATAACTAAATTTGCATTAGATAAATAAAACGAAATAACAACCAATTAAAAATTAGCGATATGAAAAAGAAATGGATTTGTACAATTTGCGGTTATGTTCATGAAGGTGATGAAGCTCCTGATTTCTGCCCACAGTGTAAAGCTCCTAAGAGCAAATTCAAAGAAATGGAAGAAACAGCTGGTGCTTTGAGTTTTGCAGACGAACATGTTATTGGTGTTGCCAAAGGTTGTGACGAAGAGATGTTGAAAGACTTGAATGCTCATTTCAATGGCGAATGCACCGAAGTGGGAATGTATCTGGCAATGAGTCGTCAAGCAGACCGTGAAGGATATCCTGAAGTGGCTGAAGCTTTCAAACGCTATGCTTGGGAAGAAGCTGAACATGCTGCTAAATTCGCAGAATTGTTAGGTGATGTGGTTTGGGATACAAAGACCAACTTGGAAAAACGTATGAATGCTGAAAGCGGTGCTTGTGCGGACAAGAAACGTATCGCCACTCGTGCTAAGCAATTGAACTTGGATGCTATCCATGACACTGTTCACGAAATGGCAAAAGACGAAGCTCGTCACGGTAAAGGATTTGAAGGCCTTTACAACCGCTACTTCAAGAAGTAATTGTTCTGTGTAGATAGATAGTTGAAAAGGGGCTGTGTCAAAACAACTGTTTTTGGCGCAGCCCCTTTAAAGTGTGTCAGAATTAGCAAAATGCAAGGCACTGAGGATGAGACCGACAGGAGTTTACCCGAGGTTGAATTCCGAAAGTAACGCAGCAGTTTGCAATTATGACACACCACCTTTACTATTTGTCAAGATGAGCAAGTTGTTAGATGCCCAATGACTCTTCTTTTGGAATCTTACTTTCCGAATAGAAGCTTTGAATCTTTTTCCTTGCCTTTTTCCACCCACTCTTCCGGAATCATTTTCCATTGATTCATGGCTTTCGGTGAAATGGTTCCTTTGCTTTTTACATATTGTATCAAGTAATAGCGAAGGTCTTTCTCGGTTGAAGCGATAATCCGGCTGCTTAATTGGTTAAGCGGAATGCCGGCTCCTTTTGTCAAGAGGTCGCCTCCACCGTTTCCTCTATAAGAATTGATGGCCACTTTATATTGTTTATCCATTTCAAATGGTCTGCCGTCTGCCATCTTTAGGATAGAAATCTTTTCACCTTTGGGTTTGCTCACGTCCACCGTATAAATGATGCCGGCAGCCGAGTCGAAGTTGAAGCTCGGATTCTTGAATGTATATCCGTTCCCGTCTTTGCGTTGAGTGATTAACAGCAAATGGTCATCTGCGGATTGCATTTGGTTGGTCCATCCCGCATAAGATTCTTCCAAGAAGTCTTTGATTTCCTTTCCGCTTAGAAGCATGGTGTAGAGCAAGTTCTCATATTTGTATAAGTTGAACATGTCACTGATAAAGATGTCACCTTGTTCTATTTTCGCATTAAAAGAGAGCGGGGCGGAAAAAGAGACGTCCGCTCCTGTCAATTCCAATTGGATTGAATGGATTAAGTCGATAAAGGCGGAAGAACCGAAATAGGCTGGTTGGGTTGTGATGGTGTTGTCTATTGACCCGATTTTCTCCGAAACGAACTTTTCTACTGTTTGGTAAGGCGCATCGAACTGCTGCATGAAGTCTGGATCCGGATCCAATTTGTCCATAGGGACAATGGCATTTGATATTCTTTTCTCAATGACTTTATTATCATTGAGGGTCAAAGCGATATCAATGGTGCCGACATAGCTCCCTTTGCTGGCAGGATTAACCACATAAACAGTCTTTCCATCTTGGGAACTAACAGACCCGCAGTAGCGGCTGTGGTCGTGTCCCATCATGATAGCATCGAATCCAGGCACATTGGCGGCAACTTCCAGGCAAGCGTCCTCTCTGTATTTTCCTCCTACGGTGCGGGCTTCACGACCTGCATGGAATACACCGACAACTACATCTGGATGTTCCTTCTCTTGGATGATTTTCATCCATTTACGTGCTGTTTGCTCCATATCGTCAAAACGTAGCCCTTTCCACAATGTTTCCGGCAACCAAGTCGGAATGGCTGGGGTAATCATGCCTAAGATGGCAATTTTGACCCCTTCCCGTTCCACGATTGTATAAGGTTTGAGGTATGGAGTCTCATCAGAAGTTTGAATGATATTTGCCCCTAAGACCGGGAATTGGCAATCTTTTATCCACCGGTCGAAAACTGTACGTCCAGCTTCCACATCATGGTTTCCCATGCTTCCGGCAACGTATCCCATGTAATTCATGATAGAAGCAGCCAAATGGGTAGAGGTGGTGTCTATGAAGTTATAATAATAGGCGGACGGTTGTCCTTGCAAGATATCCCCGTTGTCTACCAATATAAGGTTGTCGCCATAGTTCTTCCGTTCTTCTTTCACATAAGTATAGACTCGAGCCAAGCTTCCGCCCCATTTCTTTTGCTCAATGAAATTATAAGGATAAAAGTTCCCGTGCACGTCACTGGTTTCAACTAACTTGATTTTAACTTCCCGGTTGGTAGCCCAGGCTCCCCATGAACAGGCGAGCATAAGCAGAATCGAATGCCATCTTCTCATTTATTCAAACATTAATGCGTTCTTACTTCATTTAATCCACAAAAATAGCACACAAATTTTTGCCGAGAGGCAATCTTCGTGTGCTATTTTCTTATTTAAGATAAAAATCTATATTATTCCAATTTGTGGATAATCAATCCAGAGCGTAATTTAGGTTCGAACCAAGTAGTCTTAGGAGGCATGATATTACCAGTATCTGCGATATCCATCAACTGTTTCATGGTTACAGGATAAAGAGCCAAAGCCATCTTCATCTCACCGCTGTCCACTCTTCTCTTCAATTCGCCTAAGCCACGGATACCACCGATGAAGTCGATTCGTTTGTCTGAACGAAGGTCCTTGATGCCTAAGATATCGTTCAAGATAAGATTAGAAGAGATAGTTACGTCCAATACGCCTATCGGGTCAGAATCATCGTATGTGCCTGGTTTAGCAGTCAATGAATACCATTTTCCTTCCAAATAGAGGGCGAAGTTATGCAAAGCATTAGGTTTGTAAATCTCTTCACCTTTCTCTTCAATAACGAAGTTTTCAGCGATGCGAGCCAAGAACTCAGCCGGAGTCAATCCGTTCAAGTCTTTTACAACTCGGTTATAGTCGATGATGGTAAGCTGGTTAGCAGGGAAGCTGACAGCCATGAAATAGTTATACTCTTCATCGCCACGGTGGTTAGGATTCTGTTTTGCTTTTTCTGCGCCTACCAAAGCAGCTGCTGCTGAACGGTGGTGGCCATCAGCGATATATAGAGCTGGGATTTCTGCGAAAATCTCAGTGATACGTTTGATATCTTCATCTTGGTCTATAACCCAGAATGTATGGCCGAAACCATCCAACGGAGCTATGAAGTTATATTCTGGTTCAGTTGCTGCATACTTGCTGACAATCTTGTCCAATTCAGCATTGTCTGGGTATGCAAAGAATACCGGTTCGATGTTTGCATTGTTCACGCGCACATGTTTCATACGGTCTTCTTCTTTGTCTCTTCTTGTCAATTCGTGTTTTTTGATGACACCATTCAAATAGTCAGGCACGTAAGCTCCTACTACCAAGCCGTACTGTGTTTTCCCGTTCATTGTTTGGGCATAAACGTAATAGCACTCTTTAGAGTCTTGTACAAGCCAGCCATTCTCTTGGAACTTCTTGAAGTTTTCGGCAGCTTTCAAATAGACTTCCGGAGCATGTTCATCTGTCCCTACCGGAAAGTCAATTTCTGGGCGGATAATATGATACAATGATTTTTCGTTTCCTTCAGCCTCTTTGCGGGCTTCTTCAGAATTTAGAACGTCGTATGGGCGTGATGCCACTTGTTCTACTAAATCTTTCGGTGGGCGAACACCTTTAAAAGGTTTTATTGTAGCCATGGTATTTGTCTGTTTTAAATGTTACAAGAAAAAGGGCGCATCTTCTTGTTTATTGCAGCAAAAAAGAGATACGCCCTTTGGTTTTTCTTAATTATTTATTCACACGGAATTTTTCGCATCCTTCTTTCAAGAAACCTTCGATTTGGCGAGCAGCAGCAATACCGGCATTGATATTAGCCTCAGCTGTTTGAGCTCCCATCTTCTTCGGTGTTGAGAAATAACGGCCTGCAAATTTCGCTGCAAACTCTTCGTTAGCAACAGGCATGATGTCTGTTACATATTTCAAGTCTGCACGTTCTTCCATCAACTGGATCAATTCAGCCTCATTGATAACCTCTTTGCGGGCAGTGTTAACCAATACGCCGCCTTTAGGCATTTTACCTACCAATGCAGCATTGATAGAGTTCTTTGTTTCTGCAGTAGCAGGAATATGCAATGAGATAACCTGGCAAGTAGAATAAAGTTCTTCAACTGAGTCAACAGCTTTTACATCAGCTTGTTCGATTACTTCTTTCGGGCAGAATGCGTCATAAGCATAAACTTCCATGCCAAATCCTTTGGCGATGCGGGCTACGTTGCGGCCTACGTTACCGAATGCATGGATACCCAATTTCTTTCCTTTCAATTCAGTTCCAGAAGTACCGTTATAGAAGTTACGGGCAGCCATAACCATCAAACCTAATGCCAATTCAGCAACTGCATTTGAGTTCTGTCCCGGAGTATTCATGACGCATACCTTGTGAGCAGTAGCAGCTTCCAAGTCAACATTGTCATAACCAGCACCGGCACGTACGACAATCTTTAAGTTTTTAGCAGCGTCCAATACTTCGTTGTCAACTTTGTCGCTACGGATAATCAAAGCGTCAACATCTTTCACTGCATTTAACAACTGGCTTTTCTCGGTATAACGTTCCAACAAAAGCAATTCATCACCAGCTTGTTCTACAACTTCGCGGATACCTTTCACAGCAACTGCCGCAAAAGGTTTTTCTGTTGCTATTAAAACTTTTGCCATAATTAATGCTGTTTTTCAAATTCTTTCATTGCTGCGATCAATACTTCAACACTGCTCTTAGGCATTGCATTGTATAAAGAAGCACGGAAACCACCAACTGAACGGTGACCCTTGATACCTACGATACCCTTAGAAGTAGCAAATGCATTGAAGTCAGCTTCCAATTCTTTGTATTCATCGTTCATGACGAAGCAAACGTTCATGATAGAGCGGTCTTCCGGAGCAACTGTTCCACGGAACAATTTGTTGCGGTCGATTTCGTCATACAGGATAGCTGCATTTTCTATGTCTTTCTTTTCCATTGCTTCAACGCCACCCTGTTCTTTGTACCATTTCAAAGTCTGCAATGCAGAGAAGATAGGCAATACTGGAGGAGTATTGTACATAGAACCTTTATCAATGTGAGTCTTGTAGTTCAACATTGTAGGGATAACGCGGTCTACTTTACCCAAAGCGTCTACACGTACGATTGCCAATGTTACACCAGCAGGAGCAAGGTTCTTCTGTGCACCAGCATAAATCAAATCATATTTAGAAACGTCTATTGGGCGAGAGAAGATATCTGAAGACATATCAGCTACCATTGGAACCTTAACGTCTAAGTCTTTGCGGATTTCAGAACCATAGATAGTGTTGTTTGTAGTTACATGGAAATAATCCACATCTTCTGGAACTGTATAATCTTTAGGAATATAAGTATAGTTTTTATCTTTAGAAGAAGCGACAACATCTACTTCTCCGAAAAGTTTAGCTTCTTTGATGGCTTTAGAAGACCATGTACCTGTATCTAAATATGCTGCTTTTTTCTTTAACAAGTTGAAAGGAGCCATACAGAATTGAAGGCTGGCACCTCCACCTACGAATACAACCTCGTATCCTTCAGGAACGTTCAACAACTCTTTAATCAAAGCTTGTGCTTCGTCAACTACTGCTACAAACTCTTTACTGCGGTGAGAAATCTCCAACAGAGATAATCCCATACCTGCAAAGTTTTCTACAGCTGCTGCTGTGTTTTTGATAGTGTACTCACTCAAAATAGAGGGACCTGCATAAAAATTGTGCTTCTTCATGTCCTATAAATTTTAATATAACAATTTGTCAATTTTCCAACCTTTTTGAATTGGACGCCGAAAGATAGAACTTATTTCTGAATTGAACAAAAAAAATGCTATAAAATTCAGAAATTAAAGCGATTTCCCCAAAGTTTACGCATTTGTTCCAATAACTTACTTTCCGAAGGGTTGTTTTGCCCGTGCCAGAAATGTTGGCTTCCAACCTCTTTAGGTAGGTATTCTTGCTTTACAAAATGATTTTCGTAATCGTGGGCATATTTGTACTCTTTTCCGTAGTCCAATTCCGCCATAAGTTGGGTCGGGGCGTTCCGCAAATGTAACGGGACGGGCAGGTTCCCGGTCTTCTCCACATAGGCGATTGCATCGTTTATGGCCTTGTAGGCTGAATTGCTTTTGGGACTGCAAGCTAAATAAATCGCAGTCTCGGCTAACGGGATTCGCCCCTCTGGCCATCCTATTTTTTGTATGGTGTCGAAACAGGCATTGGCGAGTAGCAGTGCGTTGGGGTTTGCCAAGCCTATGTCTTCTGCCGCGGAGATGCAAAGGCGGCGGGCAATGAATTTGGGATCTTCTCCTCCTGCCACCATGCGCGCCAACCAATAGATGGCTCCGTCCGGGTCGCTTCCTCGGATGGATTTGATGAATGCCGATATGATGTCATAGTGCATTTCTCCCCCTTTGTCGTATGCGGCAGGGTTCTCTTGCAGCCTTTCCGTCACTTTTTGGTCGGTGATGGTGATATCATGGCTCTCCTCTGCGGAAATAACCAATTCTAATATGTTTAGCAGTTTGCGGGCGTCTCCTCCCGAATATCGTAGCAAAGCATCGGTCTCTGTCAGTTGGATGTTTTTCTCTTTTAAGACGATGTCTTCCTTTAGGGCACGGTGGAGCAACTCCAACAGATCTTCTTTCCCGAGGGATTTCAGCACATAGACTTGGCATCGGGACAGGAGAGGGCGTATTACCTCAAAAGAGGGGTTTTCCGTGGTCGCTCCTATCAAGGTGACGACACCTGTTTCCACGGCGTTCAGCAACGAATCTTGTTGGGATTTGCTGAAACGGTGGATTTCATCAATGAAAAGGATAGGTGAAACGGTATTGAAGAAACGGTTGCTTTTGGCTTTCTCAATCACATCCCTTACATCCTTTACTCCGGAACTGATGGCACTCAACGTATAAAATGGGGCTTTGAGCTTTTCTGCCACAATATGTGCCAAGGTTGTTTTACCCACTCCCGGAGGTCCCCATAAGATAAAGGAGGGGACACGTCCTGCTTCAATCATTTTCCGAAGGACTGCTCCTTGCCCTATGAGGTGTTTCTGACCTATATATTCGTCCAATGTCTTTGGGCGTAATCTCTCTGCTAACGGCTGACTCATCTTTTTTCGTTTTTCTTCTGTCTTGTCCACAAAGGTACGCTTTTTTCATACATTATATATATGTATAGCGATACTTGATGGATGAATAGATAAACTTATCGTACCCGTCCGACTCCGGGATATAAACAGGATGATAATGTTTTGTCGATGTTTTGGGTTTGCATCCAACATTTTTTGTTTCTCACTCTGGTGAGAAGTGCTTCTCACTTATATGAGAAGTGTTTCTCACCTAAGTGAGAAGCTAAAATTGTCGTTACGTTTTGAAAGTTCTCAATCTAACCCTCATGATTTTAAGATTTACTCTACTTTGCAAATCCCTGTCTTTCTTCTTTTTATCCTTTGTGCTCCCTCTCAGAATTGATACCCCAATGTTAAGCCTAATGCAAAGTTCTTATTGGTAATAAGGAAGAGGTGGGTGATAAGATCTTCGATCCAGCCATTTTGATTGTAAATGTTCCGGAAACCGACTTCTCCGAAAAAGCCGAGTTGGAGGCTCTGGTTAATGAGTGCGTTCAAACCTAAGTTCAAACCATAGTCGAAGCGGTGGTTGTATCTTCCATCCTTTTCAAAAGCTCCCACTTCCGATGTCTTTTTAATCCCGTTCTCCTGTGTGATTGATTTGCTGTTTCCGCTCAAACCATACGCCAAATAGGGACCGAAGAGGAGTTTCACGGTGAAACGGTCATCGTCCTTGCAGTGGATTTGTAGTCCGAAACGCAGTGGCATGGTGATGAAATGGGCTTCATCTTTATATTTGATATTTGTTTCCGCGTTATTGGTCGTTGTGTTTCTTGTTTCGATTCTGTTCCGTAATGACCAATATGCTCCTGGAACAAAACTCCAGTTGTAGTTTAGAGGAATGTCTAAATCGGATCCGACTCGGAAACCAAAGTTCTCATTGAATTGCGGACATATATTCATGCTCGTTTTTACTTGGGCAGAAACGAGAGAGCCTATGAATAATGCTGTGATAAGTAAAAATACTCTCTTTTTCATGTTATTTATCTATTAATTCGTTCTTACAAAGGTAATGTATGAAAGCTTGTCATTATCTTTGCCTATTATAAAAATAATTAAATTGATATGAAGAGGTTGGTATATGCTGCTTTGGCATTTTTGATGTTGGGAACATCATCTTGTGTTACGAAAAAGAAATACCTGTTGGCAGAGAATGGACGCTTGGATGCTTTGGCTCGTGAAGCGGAGTTGAAAAAGCAACTGATTGATAGCCGCGATGAAAATGACCTGTTGAATGAGAATTTGACACGGTTGAGGAAAGATACGGCAGAAATGCGGAGGAATATCCGTAGTTACAAAGAGATGCTCAGTGCGAACATGGGGGAACAGGACAAGTTGAACGAGCTGTTGACAAAGAAAATGCAGGAACTGGATGAGAGGGAGAGGACGATTAACCAACTCCAGGACATGATGACCTCTTTGAATGACAAGGTGCAGAATATCCTGAAAGGTGTGAAAGAGGCATTGATGGGATTCAGCAGCGACGAGTTGAGTGTCCGTGAGGAGAATGGTAAGATATATGTGGCATTGTCGGACAAACTGTTGTTCCAGTCGGGCAGTGCGACTGTCGATAAACGTGGTAAAGAGGCATTGGCGAAGTTGGCTTCCGTGTTGAACCAACAGAAGGATGTGGATGTGAACATACAAGGTCATACGGACACGAAGCCTATCCATACTGCCCGCTTTGCGGATAACTGGGATTTGAGCGTTATCCGTGCCACTTCGGTCGTTCGTATCCTGACCACTGAATATGGGGTAAGCCCGTTGCAGATCGAACCGTCAGGAAAAGGCGAGTTTGTGCCGGTGGCAGACAATGAATCTGCAGAAGGCAGGAGCAAGAACCGTCGTACGGAAATCATTATTGCACCGAAATTGGATGAGTTGTTGAAGATTATCAATAATTGATATAGTTGTGCAGTGTGTCATAATTAATCAAATGCAAGGCTATGAGGAATGGATCCAAAGTTTACGGTTGTAAAATGAGGTCTGGTTCCGGAAGCGATGCAACCGTTTGCAATTATGACACACTGCCTTTCATTATTCAGGAAGTTTGAATATCTGTTCCATCAACTGCCATTTCTCCGCTGAAGAACTGCCGGGTTTGCTCTCTTGGAACTGTCCTACGAACTCTTCCCATTCTGCTTGCCTGTCCAGCGTCGCCAAGCGGGCGAATGCCTCATCCCAATTGAAATCATCCGGGGTTTCCACTATCATGAAAAGACGGTTGCCTAAGCGGTATATCTCCATATTGCTGATGCCCACAGCCCGGATGCCTTCCGGAATCTCTTTCCAAATGTGTTGGTGCCAATAGCAATATTGCTCAATGAGTTTGGGGTCGTCTTTCAAATCCAATGTTTGACAAAAACGTTTCATATTATTATAGTTTACGAGTTATAACTAATCATAGCAAAGAAATGGAATAATTTCCGTAATTGCAAAAAAATGTCATTATCTTTGCACGGATATATATATTAGAAGCCATTATGAAGAGAAATAATTATTCAACACGAAGGAGAAGTCAGGGTGACCAACCGAGGGGACAATATCTCCCGGTGGAAAAAGAGACGACTTTACTTCCCTTTTTATTCGAATCATTGAAAGACAGGAGTAAGAGTGCTGTCAAATCCCTTTTAAGCCATAGGCAGATTTTGGTGAACGACCAAGTCGTTACACAATTCGACACGCCTGTACAGCCCGGCGACAAAGTGATGGTCAGTTATATTCGAGGGAAGGTGGAGTTTAACAACCGTCTGTTGAATATCATTTATGAAGACAATGCCGTTATCGTGGTGAACAAGCGCGAAGGTTTGTTGTCTGTCGGTACGGAACGTGTGCATGAACGGACGGCTTACCATATCCTCAGTGATTATTTGAAGAAAAGCGACCCGCGCAATAAAATATTCGTTCTGCACCGCTTGGACCGTGAGACATCCGGATTGATGATGTTTGCCAAAACTCGTGCGGTTCAAGAGAAAATGCAAAGTAACTGGAATGAGATGATAACAGAGCGCACCTATGTGGCTGTCGTGGAAGGCAAACCGGAGAAGAGTTCGGATGTGTTGACGACTTTCTTGAAGGAGAACGCGGAGGCTCGGGTCTATGTCGTGCCTGAAGGGGGGAAAGAGGCGATAACCCGTTATGATGTGTTGCGCTCGAATGACAGGTATTCCCTTTTGGAACTGAATTTGGAAACGGGAAGGAAAAACCAGATTCGTGCCCAAATGGAATATATCGGGCATCCGATTGCAGGGGATTACAAATACAGTGCGGAAACAGATCCGACAGGAAGGTTGATGTTGCATGCGCAACGCCTCTATTTCATCCATCCCGAGACAGGCGAGGAGATGCACTTTGACACTCGTATCCCCGATTCTTTTAAATCGTTAGTAAGTAAAAATTGGTAATATAGCAAATAACACAAATGAAGAAAGTCCTATCATTTATGCTGCTCCTTATGATAGCTTGGGCAGCCGAAGCACAGATTTTGACTCCGGTCAAGTGGGAAATCAAGTTGGAAGATTCGGATAGCTCCGTAAAGACCTTGTTGTTTTCCGCCAAGTTGGATAATGGATGGCATTTATATGACATGAACCTGCCGGAAGGAGGTCCCATTTCCACTTCGTTTAATTATGAAACGTTGAAAGGTGCTAAGACAGTAGGTTCTCCCGTTCCTTCAAAGAAAGCGACGACGGTTTATGACGAACAGTTTGAGATGAACCTGAGTTGGTATGCCCATGAGGTCTCTTTCACGCAAAAGCTTGAAATAACCAACCCGAAAGCTTTCAAAGTAGAGGGATATGTCGAGTTTATGGCTTGTAACGACGAGAACTGCCTTCCTCCCGATAAAGAGTCTTTCTCGTTTAACCAATCGAATATAAATGTGGAGAAGACATTGCAGGCAATGGCCAAAGTGGAAGATATTCCTGCTGAGGAGTTGGCTGATACAGTTAGTGTCGTTGAGGAGGTTTCTGAAGATGTCTCTGTCGCTAAGCCGAACAAGACAGCGGATACAGTGGGCACAAGTTCTTCTCTTGTCCATTCCGATTTGTGGGAACCGGTTATCGAGGAGCTGAAAGCATTTGGAGATACGACTGTTACGGCAGCTGATACCAGCTGGTTGTTCATCTTCTTTGCCGGATTCTTGGGCGGACTGATTGCATTGCTCACTCCTTGTGTCTGGCCGATGATTCCTATGACAGTTAGTTTCTTCTTGAAACGTACAAAAGACCGGAAAAAAGCTATCCGCGATGCTGTGACTTATGGGGTTTCCATCATTGTCATCTATTTGGTGTTGGGCTTGCTGATTACAGGTATCTTTGGTGCGAGTGCCTTGAACGACCTCTCTACCAATGCCATATTTAATATCATTTTCTTCTTGTTGTTGGTTTTGTTTGCTGTCTCTTTCTTTGGAGCATTTGAAATCGTGTTGCCGTCATCTTGGACAAACAAGTTGGATATGAAAGCAGATTCGACAACGGGTATTATCAGTATATTCTTCATGTCATTCACTTTGGTGTTGGTATCCTTCTCTTGTACAGGTCCGATTATCGGGACATTGTTGGTACAAGCGGCTTCCATGGGGTCGAAAGTAGGTCCTGCTATCGGTATGTTTGGTTTTGCTTTGGCTCTCTCCATTCCATTCAGTTTCTTTGCTGTTTTCCCGAACATGCTTCAGAGCATGCCGAAATCGGGAGGTTGGCTTAATTCTGTGAAAGTCGTATTGGGCTTCTTGGAATTGGCATTGGCATTGAAATTCCTTTCGGTAGCAGATTTGGCATACGGATGGCGCGTGTTGGATAGAGAGGTATTTGTGGTGCTTTGGATTGTCATCTTCGCACTTTTGGGATTCTATCTGTTAGGTAAGATCCGTTTCAGCCACGACAGCGAATTGAAGCATGTTTCCGTGCCTCGTCTGTTTATGGCGATTATATCATTTGGCTTCTCTATTTACATGATACCGGGTCTGTGGGGTGCTCCGTTAAAGGCAATCAGTGCGTTTGCTCCTCCGTTGTATACACAAGATTTCAGTTTGTATGACAATGAAGTGCATGCTGCATTTACCGATTATGAAGCGGGTATGGAGTATGCGAAGCGGAACAACAAGCCTGTCATGATTGACTTTTCGGGTTATGGCTGTGTGAACTGCCGTAAGATGGAAGCTTCTGTTTGGACGAATATACGTGTAAAGGACATCTTGGAGAAAGATTATGTATTGATTACCTTGATTGTCGATGATAAGAGCAAATTGCCGGAACCGATTGAAATCGTAGAGAATGGCAAGACTCGTGTTTTACGCACAGTAGGTGACAAGTGGAGCTATCTGCAACGAAGTAAGTTTGGTGCGAATGCACAGCCTTTCTATGTTCTTTTGGATGGTGATGGAAAACCATTGTCTCCTTCCTATGCTTTTGACGAAGATGTAAGTAAATATATCCAGTTCTTGAATAAAGGATTGAGCGAATTTCAGAATAATCTGGGAGGTAAATAATGGATCGGACGAAAGCGGAGAAAATGGAAGCCTTTGGTCGTCTTTTGGATATAATGGACGAACTAAGGGTGAAGTGTCCTTGGGACAAGAAGCAGACAAATGAAAGTTTGCGTACCAATACGATAGAGGAAACGTATGAGCTTTGCGAAGCTTTGATGCGGGAAGACAATGTGAACATCAAAAAGGAGCTTGGTGATTTATTGCTGCATATTGTTTTCTATGCGAAGATAGGCGAGGAGAAAGAGGCTTTTGACATCAAGGATGTATGTGATGCCTTGTGTGAGAAGTTGATTTATCGCCATCCTCATGTGTTCGGGAGTGTTGAGGCAGAAACAGCCGGAAAGGTGGAACAGAATTGGGAACAGTTGAAACTGAAAGAGAAAGGTGGCAACAAGACCGTATTGGCTGGAGTTCCTTCTTCTTTGCCTTCCATCGTAAAGGCACACCGCATCCAAGACAAAGTCCGCAATGTGGGCTTTGATTGGGAAGAACGTGAACAGGTCTGGGACAAGGTGAAGGAGGAGTTCGACGAACTGATGGTCGAGGTGCGCAAAGAAGACAGCGATAAAATGGAAGCTGAGTTTGGTGACCTCTTTTTCAGCCTTATCAATGCTGCCCGTTTGTATAAGGTCAATCCGGACAACGCTTTGGAGCGGACCAATCAAAAGTTCATCCGTCGTTTCAATTATTTGGAAGAGCATGCCAAAGAGAAGGGCGTGGAACTGAAGAATATGTCATTGGCGGAAATGGATGCGCTTTGGAATGATGCGAAAGCGGCAGGCTTGTGAGAAAGGGATAGCTTGTAAGTTCTTGTGTAGAAAGCGAGGACTATGCAATCAGTGTTCGAGAAGTTATTCCCGGATATTAATAGTATAAAGAATTCAGAAGGGATGTGTTATAATGGATATTTAGGCGCATCCCCTTTCATTGTGTTAAGATAAGAGAGATGAGAAAGATTTTATATTGGTTTTGTCTATCATTGATAGCTGGTTCGATTACTGCCCAAATCAATGAATCGGTATTCCAATCGGCTGCGGCGATAGATAGTTCCAGTGTTGGTGAGCTGAGATTTGAATTGGATAACGTCAACTTCTTCAAGGATGATGAGTTTGCCGGAGGTTTTCAGAAAGGATATACGTTGCCCGGGTTTTGGATTCAACCGAAGCTGGTTTATTTTCCATTGAAGAATATCAAAGTGGAATTAGGGGCGCATTTGCTCCATTATTGGGGCGCAAAGAAATATCCCTGTTATGCCTATCATGATATAGCAAAGTGGAGCGGAAGCCAATATCACAAAGGTTTCCATGCTTTGCCTTGGTTTCGTGCCCAAGTGGATTTCTCCCGGCGTTTCAGTTTGGTGTTAGGTGATATTTACGGGGCAGCCAATCATCAATTGATTGAACCGCTTTATAATCCTGAGAAGAACCTGATGGCAGACCCTGAAGCCGGAGTGCAACTGCTTTATAATTCTTCCCGCTTCTTTTTGGATGTATGGGTGAATTGGCAAAGTTTTATATTTAGGGAGGACACGCACCAAGAGGCATTTATCATAGGACTTTCATCTAAAATCAATTTGAATGATCCTTCAGCCAAAGTGAATGTTTATCTTCCTGTTCAGCTGATGGCACAGCATCGTGGAGGCGAGATAGATACGATTTACACCAATTCCGTACAGACCTTGATGAATGGGGCTCTCGGGTTGGGTGCTGTTTGGAATACCGGGCATTCTCTGGTTAATAAAGTGGGAATTGAGGCGGATGCTGCATTTTCCTATCAGCAAGCAGGACATTTATGGCTGTTAGATACGGGCTGGGGAACCTATTTGAGAATGTATGCCGATTGTCGTAGGCTTCGTGTCAAAGCCGCCTATTGGCGATGTGAAAAGTTTGTCTCTTTAACCGGAAGTCCATTCTACAATGCTATTTCCATGCAAGACGAAGGGACAGTATTCCATTCTCCTAAAATGGTGTGTGCTGGTTTGGAGTATACATATCCTTTTGCCAAAGCTTTTGCTGTTGGTGCTGATTTAGATGTTTATTGTCATTTGAAAGGAGATAAAAGTCTTGCGACCGGGGAATTAGTGCCCAAGTCATCAGCAACGAGTTTCTCAGCGGGCGTCTACTTACGAATCAATCCTTCCATTTTGATTAAGAACTTCCAAAAGTAAAAAGCAATAAAAAAGCGGTGTGTCAAATGATTGTTATGACACATCGCCTTTTTATGATACTTTATCACATCAGGCAATAAAGTATTTGTTGATTGGTCAGGCAAATATTACGCCTCAATGGTGAGACACCATCATGTTATCAGCCATTATTCTCTTTTACCTAATTGGTGGTCGATGATACCATAGTGATGATCACCATAGTTTTTCAAATCATTCAGAATGTTTTTCGCTGTAGATTCTTCTTCAACCTGTTCACGAACAAAGCCGAACAAGAAATCTCTTGTCGCATGGTCTTTTTCCTCTTCAGCGATATCGACCAATTTGTCAATCATTTCTGATACATGCTGCTCATGTTTATAGACATGTTCGAATACTTCTACAGGAGATCCCCAAGCAGTCGGAACAACATTTACCTGGCCTATCATGACATCACCTCCGCGGTCGATTGCATAATTGATAAGTTGGTAGGCATGAGTAAGTTCTTCTTTAGACTGAGCTTCCATCCATTTGGCAAAACCGTTCAATCCTTCTTTCTTGAAATAAACAGCCATTGACAAATAAAGGTTTGAAGACCACATTTCTGCATTCACTTGTGTGTTGAATGCTTCTGATAATTTTGTACTTAATAACATGACATTATTGTTTTAAAGGTTCATTAAAAGCAATACAAAGTTCGCATTAATGTCTGTATAAATCCAAATATTCAGGTTTAAATTTCTCTACGAAAGAGTAAATTTTATCTAATTCAGCCTCTCCGTAGCGAATATAAACTTCAGCAGAACGTCTGAAAGAGTCTTCTGAATTTGCGTCTTGCAACAGCAAATAACCCAATACACAGTGAGCAGCGGCTTCAACCAAACGGCGTGCTTGGAAGTCGATGTACTCATTGTTCTTAGTAGAAGTTACCATTTCAACCAAAGCAGCATATTTGCTTGTCATTGCTTGCAATCTGGCATGTAACGGTTGCAGCTCCTCCTTGTATTCAATCTGATCGTATTCGTTCAAGCGGTTCAGGTATGTGCCTGTCGTCACGTGGCGGATAGCAGCTACTACCTGCAATTGAGTCGTTCCTTCGTAGATGTTGGTAATACGGGCATCACGGTAGATACGTTCGCAAGCATAATCTTTCATGAAGCCTGAACCTCCATGAATCTGGATGGCATCGTATGCGTTTTGGTTGGCATACTCAGTTGTCATGCCTTTTCCTAACGGAGTGAAGGCATCCGCCAATTTGCTGTATTTCTTGAACTCTTGACGCTCTTCCGGAGTCAATTTACGCTCTTTGGAAATGTCATCCAACGCTTTGTAAATATCGACAAAACGGCTTGTCTCGTACAACATTGAACGGGAAGCATCCGCTTTGGCACGCATCAATGTCAACATTTCATAAATAGCCGGGAACTTCTCAATAGCTTTGCCAAACTGTTTACGGTCTTGTGCATAGGCCAAAGCTTCACGGCAAGCAGCTTCGCTCAAACCTACAGCTTGTGCCATGATGCCCAAGCGGGCACCGTTCATCAAAGCCATTACATATTTAATCAATCCTAATTTGCGGTCGCCACACAATTCAGCCTTTGCGTTCTTGAATACCAACTCGCAAGTAGGAGATCCTTTGATACCCATCTTGTTTTCGATGCGGCGAACGTTCACGCCTCCGTTCTGTTTGTCATAGATGAACATGGAAAGTCCGCGTCCATCATGTGTTCCCTCTTCTGAACGAGCCAATACCAAATGAACATCAGCATCACCGTTCGTGATGAAACGTTTAACGCCGTTCAAGTACCAGCATCCGTCCGCTTCGCTGTAAGTAGCCTTCAACATGACAGACTGCAAGTCAGAACCAGCATCCGGCTCTGTCAAGTCCATAGACATGGTTTCGCCTGCACAGATACGAGGCAAGAAACGTTGACGCTGGTCTTCGCTACCAAATTCATACAATGTCTCGGCACAATCCTGCAATCCCCACAAGTTCTCAAATCCGGCATCTGCACGGGAAACGATGTCGGCAGCCATGATATAAGGCACAACCGGGAAATTCAAACCGTTGTATCGGCGAGGCATAGACATGCCCATCAACCCTGCATCGCGCACTGCTTTCAAGTTTACTTGTGTTCCGGAAGCGTAAGTTACACGTCCGTTTGCTACACTTGGACCTTCGTGGTCAACACCTTCTGCATTGGGTGCAATGGTTTCGCCAGCAATTTCTCCGACAATTTCCAAAACTTTCTCGTAATTGTCCATGGCATCCTCAAAATCTTGAGGAGCGTAATCGTAGTTCTCTTTATCGGCAAAGCCGCGCTCCTTCAGCTCGACAATACGCTTCATCAAAGGATGATGCAAATGATGTTTCAAGCTGGGATTATCTATATAGTAATTCATTATTTCGAATTCTTCTTGTAATACTTAATCATTTTAGGAATAACTTCTTCCACTGTACCATTGATTACATAATCAGCGATCGTGTTGATAGGAGCATTCTCATCGTTGTTGATAGAGATGATGATGCCTGCATCTTGCATGCCGGCGATATGCTGGATCTGTCCGGATATACCGCAAGCGATATAAAGCTTCGGACGCACAGTCAAGCCGGTTTGTCCGATTTGACGGTCGTGGTCACAGAATCCTGCATCCACTGCCGCACGGCTGGCACCTACTTCGGCATGAAGCTCTTTGGCGAGTTCGAACAACATATCAAAACCCTCTTTGGATCCCATACCATAACCTCCGGCTATGACGATTGGGGCTCCTTTCAGATTGTGTTTAGTCTTTTCAACATGGCGGTCGATTACTTTTACCACATAATCCGTTTCAGCTACATATTTAGCCACGTCGTGTTGGATGACTTCACCTGCGTAGTTGGCATCGATGATTTCTTTTTTCATCACACCTTCGCGGACAGTCGCCATCTGCGGACGGTTTTCCGGATTGACGATGGTCGCTACGATATTGCCTCCGAAAGCAGGACGGATTTGATACAAAAGATTCTCATACGTCTTGCCAGCCTTCTTGTCTTCGTGAGGACCGATTTCCAAAGAGGTACAGTCTGCTGTCAAACCACTGGTCAATGCGGATGAAACACGTGGACCCAAGTCGCGTCCGATTACGGTTGCACCCATCAAGCAAATTTGCGGATTCTCTTCTTTGAAGAGGTTGATGAGGATGGAAGCATGAGGCAATGTGGTGTATGGAGACAATCCCGGAGCATCAAAAACATGCAATTTGTCCACTCCGTAAGGAAATACCTGTTTCTCTACACCTTTTAAGTCGTTGCCGGCAACAATCGCTTCCAACTGGCATCCTAATTGATTCGCCAGTTTCCGACCTTTGGTCAGTAGTTCCAAACTTACATCGGCTACTGTCGTGCCTTCAAGTTCACAATATACGAATACATTATTCATTGTCCTTGCATCCTATATTTATCCAATCGTATGATTGGTTAACAGTTCAACAATCAAATTTTCTACATCAGCATCCGAACCCGTGATAGTCTTGCTCTCTTTGGCTTGGAATACAATATTTTGTACAGTCTTAACTTTGGTTGGTGAACCGGACAGACCGCATTGTTTCAAATCGCCGTTGACATCGGCAACCGTCCATTCTTGGATATTCAGATAAGGGCGGGTCTCATACAAATCTGCATATTTCAACTCTCCGTTTTTCTCCTGTTTGCCCAATGCATATTTATACTTTTGTATCAATTTGGCATTGCGTGGGCGGCAAGGCGCAGCGGAACCGTTTACGGTAATGACGATAGGCAATGGACCTTCTACTGTTTCAACACCTCCGTCGATGTGGCGTTTGACAGTGATTCGTTTCGTTGTCTCATCGACATTCAGCACCTCTTCAGCATAAGTGATTTGGCTTAGTCCTAATTTCTCAGCAACTTGTGGGCCAACTTGCGCGGTATCTCCATCAATGGCTTGTCTACCACCGATGATGATATCATAATCGCCTATTTTCTTGATAGCTGTTGCCAACGCATACGAAGTGGCTAATGTATCAGCACCGGCAAAAGCACGGTCAGAGAGCAAATAGCCATTGTCGGCTCCTCGGTACAATCCTTCGCGGATAATTTCTGCGGCACGTCCAGGACCCATTGTCAACAAGGTGACGGTTGATCCAGGATGCGCATCCTTTAGGCGTAAAGCCTGTTCTAAAGCATTCAGGTCTTCCGGATTAAAAATAGCAGGAAGAGCAGCTCTGTTCACTGTTCCGTCTTCCTTCATGGCGTCTTTTCCTACGTTTCGAGTATCAGGAACCTGTTTTGCTAATACAATTATTTTTAAACTCATCTTTAAAATTATAAGATTATTATATTCTTTATTCTTATATTCTTTGTTCTTATGCTGCAAATGTAGCTATTTAATTGTGATTAAGAAATAAATTATAGTTACTTTTGTGTGTTTCCCAAGCAAATACGGAGGGAAATTGATGAAAAAAATGTTTTTCATTTGGTTTATGGACTTGAAAATATAACTATATCTATGTATAAGACATTGTTATCATTGCCGCCTAATTTGGTGGACTGCTTTCATGAATTGGAAGGAGCGGAGCCAAAAGAGTGGTTTTGCTCTTCCGACCCGGTCGGTGAAAGATTGGGTTCTGGTGGAGGAACGACTTGGTTGTTGGAGGCTTGTTGGCAGAAGGAGGGGAGTAATCAACCGTTTGAAGATTGGTTGAAACAAGAAAAGCGCATCCTGCTTCATGCGGGTGGGCAGAGCAGAAGGCTTCCTGCTTACGCACCATCGGGCAAGGTGTTGACTCCGGTTCCGGTGTTCAGGTGGGCACGTGGACAGCGTCTCTCCCAGAATCTGCTTTCATTACAACTGCCTTTATATCGGGAGATTATGGATAAAGCACCCGCTTCGCTGCACACGTTGATTGCCAGCGGGGATGTGTATATCCGTTCAATGGCTCCTTTGCAAAATATACCGGATGCCGATGTGGTTTGTTATGGCTTGTGGGTTGACCCCGGATTAGCTACCCATCATGGCGTGTTTGTATCTGACCGTAGGACTCCCGAAGTGTTGGACTTCATGTTGCAAAAGCCATCATTGGAAGAGTTGGGCAAGTGGTCGCAAACACATCTCTTCTTAATGGATATCGGCATTTGGCTGTTGAGTGACAAGGCGGTTGCTTTGTTGCAGAGACATTCCAAGAGTGTAGATGGCAAGGCATGGAATTTCTATGACCTCTATTCTGACTTTGGTCGTGCGTTGGGAACGCATCCGGCTGTTTCAGATGAGGATGTCAACCAGTTGTCTGTTGCCATCTTGCCATTGCCAGGTGGTGAGTTCTATCATTATGGGACAACGCCAGAGCTGATTTCTTCCACCTTGGCAGTTCAGAATTTAGTGGCTGACCAGCGTGTTATCATGCAGCGTAAGATAAAGCCCCATCCTGCCATGTTTGTCCAAAATACGATAATCCGTAAACCGCTTACGGCTGCCAATTCCAATGTCTGGATTGAGAATAGTATGATAGGCTCGAACTGGATCTTGAATGACCATCATGTGATTACGGGTGTGCCGGTGAATGATTGGCATATCGAGTTGCCTGCCGGAATCTGTTTGGATGTCGTTCCTTGGAAGGAACACGATTACGTGGCTCGTCCGTATGGCTATTATGACCTGTTCAAGGGTGCAAGGGATGAGAGAACGACCGTTTGGATGGGAATGCCGGTCGGAGAATGGATGAAGCAACGGGATGTCACATTGCCGGACTTTGCCGATTTGCAAAATGCACCGTTGTTCCCGGTCTGCCATTCCGTCGAAGAATTAGAGCTGGTATTCCGTTGGATGATAAAAGAGCCGGGATTGGAGCAGGGTAAAGCAATATGGGAAAAGGCATACAAAGTTTCCGCTAACCAGTTGTCGGACCAAGCGAACCTTCGCCGGTTGATGGCGCAGCGGGAATCTTTCCGGAAGGAAGATTGGTCGTTGTTGGCAAAGAACCACTTAAAGAGCGTCTTTTATCAGCTGGACTTGAAAGATGCCGCTTCGGAGTTTGTGCGTTTAGGTTTGGAGGCACCAGCTCCTCTTCCCGAAGATGAACCTTTGATGAAACAGATACACAACCGGATGTTACGTTCCCGTATTTTCCATTTGGAAGGAAAAGAGGCGAAGGAGGAGCAACAAGCAGCCTTTGCTTTGTTGAGGGAAGGAATGACACGGATAGTTGAATTGGAGAAGATGTCTCCAAAGCTGAATGTCTATTCCGACCAAATAGTTTGGGGACGTAGCCCGGTGAGGATAGACTTGGCAGGTGGATGGACGGATACGCCTCCCTATTGTCTGTTTGCAGGTGGGAACGTGGTGAATGTGGCAATAGAATTAAACGGGCAACCGCCTTTGCAAGTTTATATCAAACCTTCCAAAGAACCGCTTATCATCCTTCGTTCAATAGACTTGGGAGCGATGGAGGTGGTGAGGACTTGGGAAGAGTTGGCTGATTTCCGTAAGGTCGGTTCTCCTTTCTCCATTCCGAAAGCAGCATTGTCTTTGGCTGGTTTCTTGCCTCGTTTCTCGGCGGATTGTTATGCCTCCTTGGAGGAACAGTTGAAAAAGGGATTGGGTTGTGGCTTGGAAATAACCTTGTTGGCGGCAATCCCGGCAGGATCTGGTTTGGGTACAAGTTCTATTTTGGCTGCAACCGTGTTGGGCTCTATCTCTGATTTCTGCGGATTGGGTTGGGATAAAGCGATGATAGGAAACCGTACCTTGGTATTGGAGCAGCTCCTGACGACGGGCGGTGGTTGGCAAGACCAGTTCGGTGGAGTGCTACATGGTTTGAAGTTGCTTCAAACCAGCGATGGATTCAATCAAAACCCACAAGTACGTTGGCTGCCGGAATACCTTTTTACAGATCCGGAATACCAATCTTGCCATATCCTTTATTATACAGGCATTACCCGTGTGGCAAAGAGTATCTTGGAAGAGATTGTCCAAGGGATGTTTTTGAATAGCCATAGCCATTTGAAGCTCCTTTCCGAAATGAAGGAGCATGCGTTGGAACTGTTCGACGTGATTCAAGAGGGCAGCTTTGAGAAGTACGGCAAATTGGTGTTGAAGTCTTGGGAGCAAAACAAGGTGTTGGATGCGGGAACCAATCCTCCGTCCGTAGAATCCATTATCCATCGGATCAAGGATTGGGCGTTGGGATATAAGTTGCCGGGAGCCGGAGGTGGAGGCTATCTTTATATGGTAGCAAAAGATCCGGAGGCGGCATCAAGAATCCGCCAGGAATTGACGCTTCATCCGGTAAATGCCAATGCCCGTTTGGTTGAAATGTCATTGTCTAAAAAAGGATTGCAAATCAGTAGGTCTTAAAATATAAACAGAATCATCACAATATATATATAATTATGGTATACAAAGAGTGTGATATTTCCGGAGTATGGATTATTGAACCGAAAGTGTTCAATGATGCGAGAGGATATTTCATGGAAGCCTTCAAGCAAGAGGAGTTTGAAGCTCATGTTGGGAAGGTGGATTTTGTACAAGATAACGAATCTCGTTCGTCAAGAGGCGTATTGCGCGGATTGCATTACCAATTACCTCCTTTCTCGCAAGCCAAGTTGGTGCGAGTGGTCAAAGGTCGTGTGCTGGATATAGCGGTGGATTTAAGGAAAGATTCGCCAACTTTTGGTAAATATATATCGGTTGAATTGTCGGACGAGAACAAGCGGCAATTGTTTATTCCGCAAGGTTTTGCCCATGGATTCCATGTGCTGAGCGAAGAGGCGGTATTTACATATAAAGTGGACAATCCTTATCGTCCTGCTTATGAAAGGGGCATTCGGTATGACGACCCGCAGATTGCGGTGGATTGGAAGATAGAACCGGATGAACAACTCTCCCTCTCTGAGAAAGATCAAAAAGCTCCTCTGTTTGGGGAGGCGGAGTTGGATAACTTGTCGGACAAGAAGTTGAAGCGGACTTACTTGGTGACGGGTGCGGCTGGATTTATTGGTGCGAACTTTATTAAATATATGTTGGCGAACCATGATGATGTACGTATTGTCATATTGGATTCGCTGACTTATGCTGGCAATTACAAGACGATTGAAAAGGATATAGACGAGTATCGTTGCTTCTTTGAGTATGGCAGCATCAATGATACGGATTTGATTAGACGGTTGTTTGAGAAATATCCGATTACGAATGTCGTTAATTTTGCTGCCGAAAGCCATGTGGACCGTAGTATCATGAATCCGGGTCTCTTTGTGGAAACCAATGTCTTGGGTACGCAAGCCTTGTTGGATGGGGCAAAAAAGGCTTGGACTGTTGGCAAGGATTCCGTTGGGTATCCGGTTTGGCGGGAAGGTGTGCGCTTCCATCAAGTCTCAACGGACGAAGTGTATGGCAGTTTAGGAGCGGAGGGCTATTTTACGGAAACGACTCCGTTGGCTCCGCATAGTCCGTATAGTGCATCCAAGACCGGGGCGGATTTGTTGGTGTTGGCATATAAGGATACATATAAGATGCCGGTAAGCATAACCCGTTGCTCCAACAACTATGGACCTTACCATTTCCCGGAGAAGTTGATACCGTTACTCATCAAGAACATATTGGAAGGGAAGTCGTTGCCTATTTATGGCGATGGTTCGAATGTAAGGGATTGGCTCTACGTGGAGGATCATTGCAAAGCCATTGATTGGGTGGTAAGTAAAGGCAGGGTAGGCGAGATTTATAATGTCGGCGGGCATAATGAAAAGACAAACTTGGAAATAGTGAAGTTGGTCATTCGTACCATTCGCAGTTTGATGGAAGAGCATCCTGCATACCGCCAGGTTTTAAAGAAGCGGGTAATAGGAGCTGACGGGGAATTATCCGTAGATTGGATAAATGACAGCCTGATTACTTTTGTAAAAGACCGCTTGGGGCATGACCAGCGTTATGCCATCGACCCTACGAAGATTCATGGTGAATTGGGATGGATTCCTGAAACCTCATTCGAGGAGGGTATCAAGAAAACGATAGGTTGGTATTTGGATAACCAGAAATGGGTGGAAGATATTGTGGACGGTTCATACGAACAATACTACAACAAACAGTATTACGGTAAAGAAGAGTAAAAAATGGAGATTCCGACCTCTTCCCAAAAAGCATACTACCTTTTTTCAAAAAGCATACTACCTTTTTGGGAAAAGCATACTACCTTTTGGCGAAGAGGTCGGAACTTGGAATTTTAGCTGGTTATTAATATGTCCATTAAAACAGTGTTTAAACGCTGTTTAAACAGCATTTAAATGCTGTTTTAAAAGATGAAGTGATTTAAACTTTTCTTTTTCTCAAATATTTCCTTAGCAGAATTACCATAAATGCAATATAGTTCCATGATTCCCAATTCCTAACCGTTGTTTCAAATCGATTTAAAATAGTCCTGTAACTGTCCATCCATGCATTGGTCCTCTCAATGGCATAACGTTCAGCATACAACAGTTCGTCCACAATGGTATTATTGGGAGTCCCGTTTCTTTTATTGATGCAGATATTGGCGACTACTCCATGACAGCCAAGTACACTTCGAAGAGCTTTACAGTCAAATCCGGCATCCGCATTCAAGAAAAGACCATCTGTTCTGACTTTTGCAATCCCAAGGTCATGCATCATGGAGCGGATTACGTTTTTTATGTCATAAGTATCATGATGTTCGCCGCTTTTAGGCGAAGACATGATAACCGGTATGCCTTGCCGGTCTGTAATATAAAGAGCGTTGGTTGTCTTGCGCTTTTTTCTACCCTGATAACCAACCTCCTCTCCACCACGCATAGCTACCGTATGACTTCCGTCAAGGTCTACACTTGACATATCAAACTTTGTACGGTGCTTATTCAAAAGATGAAGCCAAAGAGACTTCCATTCACCTTTTTTACTCCATTTGTTTAATGATGGAATACCGCACCATAGGTCAGAACCTTGTCACTGAACAGGGAATCTACAGGTAAATATTTCCACTGACACCCTGTTTTCAGTTTATAAAGAATGGCATTTACGATTTCAACAAGACTGCTTTGAGTTACGAAACCACGTTTGGCCACACATAAATGAGGCAATATTTCACTTTTTATTGTATCTTTGTCCAACACAGCGTACATGGGGATGTTGTTATGAATGAGTTTACTCACCCATAATATAACAATTTTAGCTATTAGTACGCTGTTTCTCATTTGATCAATTAGTTTAAATCACTTCGTATTAAGAGAATGAAGGTATGGTGAGTTTAATGAATATTTTGTGGTTGGTGTTCGGTGGTATTATTACTGCCGTGGAATACCTTGCAGCCAGTTTATTGATGATGATTACCATTATTGGTATTCCTTTCGGCATGCAGCATTTTAAATTGGCAGGATTGGCGTTGACGCCTTTCGGAAAAGATATAGTTGCAGCCTGATTGCTTATTCACAAAGTCATAAAAGAAGAAGGGCGGAGAACCATTTCGGTCTTCCGCCCTTCGCTCATTTTATTTTAAAAGTGTTTTTTACATGGTTAAGTGAGGCTGCTTTGCGAGCAGCTTTTGCAGTTTGCCATTCAGAGTCTGGCACATAGTACCGTTTCCCATTGCTTAATAACGCTTGATTTGGTACTGTAACATAAAAATTTCATTTGCATTCTTTTTCATAATTGTCATCTTTTGTGCTTTCCGCGTTTCGGAAAGCGGGTTTTTACTTCTTTTCTTTCACGTTGTAAAGATACGACTTTATTTTGATAAAACATGTTTTATAACATAAAAAATAGAATTTTTCCCTTTGTTATCTTTAGAATACAGTGATTTGTAATTTGTATATAACAAATATATTACATATCTTTGCATCTGTGTAACTATGTATCTATCATGTTTATGAGTAAATGGGCGGAACTCCTGAAAAGCCCCTATCCGATATTGTATCAACGCTGGAAGGCAGTGGTGTTGCCTTCGGCTGTTATTTTTCTGATACTGTATTTGTTGCAACCGTTTGGAATCTCGGAAATGCAGTATAATAAATTTCCTGTACTATTGGGCTATGGGGTGGTCACTTTGCTTGCATCGGCTTTGGCCGTATATCTGTTTCCCTTGCTGTTTCCTGCCTATTATAGAGAAGAAAGATGGACTTTAGGAAAAAACCTGCTGAATATTTTAATCACCTGTTTTATGGTTGTCGTTGGTATTTGGTTATACTCTTCTTGGCAGTTTGGAGTTGCTTTGAATATCAGTTTGTTTTTGCTTTGCTTGATGTGGGTATTGCTGCTGTCCCCGTTTCCTATCGTCATTTTTCTGATGTGGAACAGAAACCTGCAACTGACCCGTAACCTGAAAGAGGCTATGGAAATAAATCTCCATCTTTCAAAAGAAATATCTTTAGGAGACGTGGAGAGCAGGCCGGTAGAAAAGACTTCTTTCGGGGGAGTACTGACCTTCGCCGGCGGAAGCAAGGATTCATTGGAAGTCGCGGCGGAAGATTTCCTTTATGCAGAGGCAGAGGGAAACTATGTGAAAGTGGCTTATCGCCCGGATGGAGAAAGAACGGTTGTCAAGAAGATGTTGCGTGCCACCATGAAGCAGGCGGAGGAGTCGGTTGCTGTTTGTCCTTTCATCATACGTTGCCATAGGGCGTTTCTTGTGAATGTACGGATGGTGGTGAAAGTAGACGGAAACTCACAAGGGTATAGGTTGAACCTTGAAGGGTGTGAAGAGGAAGTTCCCGTTTCGCGCGCTTATGCCAAAGAGGTGAGAGCACTGATTGAGAACAGTATAAAAAGGTAGTCGTTCGTCACAGTAATATACAGTTCATCACAAAGAGGTTGTTGGTCGTCACATATCCGGGATGTCTGTCCCGGATATTTTTTTGTCTTGTATTCTTCCTTTATGTTTGCGGCAGAAAACAAGATAAATGGCAAAATAATGAGAAGTAGAACATTTTTTTTGGTATTGAGCGGGCTGCTCCTGATACATCCTTTATTTGCGCAGAAGTATATGACCGATACGGTGCGTCTGAAATTTCATATAGACAGTATCGCTTTGGAAGAGATGGTGGTGAAAGGCAGGAAAACGCCGGTTGCCAACAGCCGTTGGAGCGATATCCACCCTGTGGAGTTAGTCACTGTGGGCGGTGCGAACGGAGATTTATATAAAGCCTTGCAGACGCTGCCGGGCACTCAAGTGCAGGGCGAAACCGGAGAATTGTTGGTGCGTGGGGGCAGCAGTCGGGAAACACAGACCTTTATAGATGGAATGCATGTGCTGAATTCTTATACTTCGAACGGCATCAATACTCCTGCCCGTAGCCGCTATTCCACTTTTATGTTCAGTGGGGTGAGTCTTGCTTCGGGAGGTGCTCCACAAGAATATGGAGAGGCACTTTCGGCTGTCCTGCCACTCGAAACGAAAGATTACAGCAAGGTTGACAAGGTGGGAATGAATGCTTCTGTGGTTGGTGTAGGCGGAGGGGGAACAAAGACTTTCGGAGGCGGGTCTCTGTCTGTCGATTTGAATTATCAGAACTTGGGCCTGTATGATGAAATATATTCCGGCAGAAAAGATTTTGAGAAACCATACCGTATGTTTTCAGCAGCTACCCAATTCCGCTATGTTCCTCGTGATGCCGGACTCCTGAAAATCTATGCGCAATATGACCGGACGGACTTCTCCGTTTATGAGGGAGATACCCGCAGTTTGTTTGCGCTGGGCGAGGACAATGTTTATGTCAATGCTACATATCGCAAGCATACGTCTGGTGGATGGAGCCGGTTTGTAGGGATGGCTTACTCTTATTATAATCGGAAGATCGATGGTGCGGTTGTTTCGGGAGATAATTGGTCGGAGCGCCAACAGGAATTGCATTTGAAGGCAAAAGCTTCTAAACGGTTGTCATCCGTGTTTCGGATAGATATGGGAGTAGAGAGTTATATTCGTGGTTATGAGAATAGATATCTGCTTGGGGAGATAAAAGAAAATAATCACTTGTATCCGGTTGTTTGCGCCGGGTTCTTTTCTGCGACTTATTATCCGTGGGAACAGTGGAAAGCGGAACTTTCTTTCCGTACGGAATATGTGTCGTTGAATCGGAAGATGAACTTTTCGCCCCGTTTGGCTGTGAACTATTACGGAGGTAATGTGATATTGTCCGGAACCATCGGGCGTTATACGCAATTACCCGAAAACAGTTATCTGATACGCCGAAAGGATTTGTTATCCGAAGTGTGTATGCAGTATAATCTGGGTGCGCAGTATGAGGATGGAGGCCGTTTCTGTAAAGCAGAGCTTTATTATAAGGATTACGACCGGTTGGCATTGGAGGAAACGGGTGTCGATGCAAAAGTCGGGCATCTTATCTCCGGTGGTTACGGATACAGCAAAGGTGTCGATTTGTTCTTTCGCGACGGGGCTTCATTCAAGAGTCTGGAATACTGCTTATCCTATACTTATAATATAGTCAAGCGTAAGTACGGGATTTATCGGGAACTGACCACTCCTCAGTATGCCACCCGGCACAATGCCGCATTGGTTGTGAAGTATTCTTTGCCCCGACTGCGTTCCATCATAGGCCTTACCAATCGTTTCAGCAGTGGGCGGCCTTATCACAACCCCGCATTGCCGGGGTTGATGAATGATGAAGTGAAGCCCTACAACAGTCTGGATGTGGGTGTGACTTTTCTGGCAAATAAAAAAGTCATTATACACGCTTCCGCCACCAATATTCTGTGCAGGAAGAACGAATTCGGCAAGGTGGACGGTAAAGCGATTTTGGCATCGGCAGACCATTTCTTCTATGTGGGCGTGTATGTCACTTTGGGAAAGAAAGCGGCTTATGATGTGTCTAATTTTTAAGATAGCAGATAGTGTAAAACATATTATCGAGTATTAACGTTAAAAGAATGAAGAAAATGAAAGCAATGATTGTTTTTTTAGTGTGTCTGTTTCAAGGCACGGTGACACTGTTGTTTGCCCAAAACCTGACCATTGAGGTTCGTGACATTGAAAAGGCGGAGGGGCATCTTTATGTAGCCATCTACAATTCGGAGGAGGCGTTTATGAAAAAGCCTATAGCGACGTTCAGGGTAGATGTGAAAGATAAAATACTTTCTATTCCCTGTCGGGGACTACCCGTCGGGACGTATGCTGTTTCTCTCTTTCAGGATGAAAATGGAAACGGAAGTCTGGATACCGGAGCTTATGGCATTCCTACGGAGAAGTATGGTTTCAGCAATGATGCCGAGGGTGTTATGGGTCCCCCGTCATACGACAAATGCAGTTTCATCTTTTCGGCAGATACGACTTTGGTGATACATTTGAGATAGAAGCATGCCTCCATGATTCAGTCGTAGAGATGTTGATAATGTAATATTCGTTTACTTTTTCAAAGATCCTTTCCGACTATGAAAATGAAAGACCGCATACCCCTTGTCAGAATAGCTTCTGACGGGGGTATACCTAAGTATACGACTTAGATGCCCTAAGTATAGGACTTAGGTATCCTAAGTATATTACTTAGCTTGCCTCGATATAAGATCCTGTTTGGCTTTTCTTTTTTTATTGGCTTTTCAATATCTGTTTATGCTTTCTTTTTGGTGTGATTTTTCAATGTGGGATGAGACTCGGATTTCTTGGGATAATCTGCTTTTATGGCTTCCTCCTCTGCTGTTCATTCTTCTATTTAAAGGGTTTTTTAATTTGCATTGAAGAGAATAAGCGGGCTTTAAATTTTATTTTATTCCTGATTTATACTATTTTTGTGACCCAACCTTAATAATAGATTATGATGAAGCGAATTACACGATTTTCTTTTCTTTTAGTACTGATGTGCTTGCTGGCCGCTTGCGGCGGACGTTCTTTCATCACTGATGCTGCTTATCGTCGGCGTGTGGAACAGGATTTCAGCCGGAGAAAGGCAATGTTGCCGCAAGGCGATTTGTTTGCCGTGTTCGATATGGATTTGCCTGCATATGAGCGTGAAGCCTTGGAGTTTCTTTATGCTTACATGCCTTTGGCCGACATAGCCGACTATCCCGGCGAGTTCCATCTGATGAATATACGTGCCTCTCGGAAGGCGGCAGAGGAGATGCCTTGGGGAAAGACCATCCCTGAAGACATTTTCCGCCATTTTGTGCTTCCGGTGCGGGTGAACAATGAGCAATTGGACAGCGCACGGGTGGTGTTTTATGAAGAACTGAAAAACCGGGTGAAATCTCTTTCCCTATATGACGCCATTTTGGAAGTCAATCACTGGTGTCACGAAAAGGCCGTCTATACCCCTTCCGATTCTCGTACCAGTTCGCCTTTGGCTACGGTGCGAACAGCCTACGGGCGTTGCGGCGAAGAGTCCACTTTGCTGGTGGCCGCCCTGCGTTCGGTGGGCATTCCCGCCCGTCAGGTCTACACTCCCCGTTGGGCGCATACGGACGACAACCATGCTTGGGTAGAGGCATGGGCCGACGGACGATGGTACTTCCTCGGCGCTTGCGAACCGGAACCGGTGCTGAATCTCGGTTGGTTCAATGCGCCCGCCAGTCGTGGCATGCTGATGCACACCAAAGTATTCGGACGTTACGAGGGAGCAGAAGAGGTGATGTCCGTCACACCCAATTATACCGAAATCAATGTAGTGGAAAATTATGCGCCGACGGCTAAGGCTACCGTTACGGTGGAGGACGAACATACCGTGGCCCGCAAGCAGACCGATGAGAAAGGAAAAGTCTTTCTGACGGCAGGCAAGGGAGATATGCTGGTGTGGGTTTCCAAAGACGGCAAGTTCGGTTATGCCAAACTTCCTTTCGGCAAGGAGAGTGAGCTGACGGTGAAGATAGATAAGGTGGCCGGCGAAGCCCATACCGTAGACTTTGATATCGTTCCGCCTCCCGAAAGTGCCGACTTGCCTGAGGTGATTTCCGAACAACGGGCTGAGAACGACCGCCGCATGGCTCGCGAAGATTCCATCCGAAATGCGTATGTATCAACGTTTATGACCGATGAAACGGCACGTGAGTTTGCCAAACGCTACAAGTTAGATGAAGAACTTGCTTCCCGCTTGTTGGTTGCTTCCCGGGGCAATCATTGGGTTATATCCGATTTCATGGCCCGGCTGCGTTCTGAAAAGTCAAAGCGTGGCGGTTTCGACCTCTTGCAGCAAATTTCGGCCAAAGACCTTCGCGATGTCCGTAAAGAGGTGCTGATAGACCACATGCTCTCTCCCATGTGCAAGGATAACAGCCTTTTCAGCAAGTACGTACGCAATCCGCGCGTGAGCAATGAGATGCTTACGCCTTATAAGACTTTTTTCAAGGATGTGGTGTCGAAAGCCGATGCCGAGGCTTATGAGGCTGAACCGATGAAACTGGTGGCATGGGTGGCCGAGCATATCCGGATAGAGAAAGAGTGTAATCTGGGAGGAGCGCCCATCACCCCTGAAGGCGTGTGGAAGGCTCGAGTGGCAGATGCCCACAGTCGCGATATATTCTTCGTTTCGATGGCACGCAGCATGGCGATACCGGCTCGCATCGACGAAGTGACCGGAAAAGTGCAACTGATGACGGCAAACGGTGCTGTAGATGTGAATTTCGACCAAGTGCAACCTGAAAGCCAAATGCTGCAAAAAGGCCGTCTTGTGGCCGGATACCGTTCTGTCGCCTCATTGGACGATCCGAAATATTACTCCCATTTCACGCTCTCCAAGCTGACTTCGCAAGGGCGTCTGCAATTACTCTCTTATGATGAGGGCGATGCGGATATGGGAGGCGGCACTACATGGGCCGGCCTTTTGAAAAACGGCACGGCATTGGATGCCGGAAGCTATGTGTTGGTGACAGGCACGCGCCTTGCCGGCGGTGGTGTGCTTTCCCGGATTGTTTTCTTCGGTATCGTTCCGGGGCAGACGACGGAGATTGAACTGGTGATGCGCGAGCGCAAGGATGAGGTGCAGGTCATCGGGAGCTTCAATTCCGAATCGCTCTTTACTCCTCGCTCCGGCGATGGCGGAACAGATAAACGAAGCCTGTTGCAGGCTTGCGGAAGAGGTTATTTCGTTGTAGGCATCTTGGGCCTCAATCAAGAACCCACCAATCATGCGTTGCGCGACATTGCCGCCTTTAAGGACAAGTTGGAGAAGTGGGGGCGCCCGATGGTGCTTCTCTTCCCCGATGAGGCCAAAGCCGCAAAGTTCGCTCCCGCTTCCTTCCCCGGCCTGCCCTCCACCATCTGCTATGGCATCGACACCGACGGCATAGCTGAACAGATTGTGAATAACATGAAGCTGAAACACAAGGAGGCATTGCCTATATTCATTATTGCCGATACGTTCAATCGCGTGGTCTTTGTATCGCAAGGATATACCATCGGATTAGGCGAACAGCTGATGAAAACTGTCGAAAACCTGTGAGAAACAGGAAGCCGGCTCTTCACAAGAATGAAAAGACGCATTAAAACAGTATCGATAGGAGACCGTATAAAGTTTAAACCGACTCGATGGCTTGTGCAATAAATCAGACAGGATTGTTTATACATCTATATACATCTCATCCGCATGTGTGATCTGTTGATCGGCGGGCGGTAACTTCATATAATCTCCATAGAGCGATTTCAGGTAATCGTCATACCGTTCCGCACCTAACAACCGGATAGACTCGAAAGGATAATATACCGGTTCTCCTAAGATGGACTTATCCATGATTTCCCGCTCTTTCCAATGTCCATAATAATTACTTACCTGTTTGCTGGTTGAATAATCCGGTTTTTGAATCCATTGGTCGATGAAGTCTGCCAAATCCCTCTCCCGGAAAGGGAGAGCCTTGATAAGGGCGGCTACCCATTTTTTCCCTCCTTTGCGAATGGAAAGGGTGCAGAATTTACCTTCATGGATGCGTTCCAACAAGAAGGCAATCCGGCTATGTAGTTTCCCGAAGAAAGATTCCGAATCTGCCCCGTCTAAAGGGAAAATATCGATTGCAATGCCGTTGTAGAAACCTTCCTTTTGTTCCCCGAACACCTTTTCAAAGAGTTTGCTTCCTTTGAGTTGCATTTTGACGAACCCTTTCTTCATGGCCTCCGAGTCGTTCCGGCCGATAAGTTCGAGGGATGCCGGTAGCTCCTCTTTGGCTATGGAGATGAACTTCTGGAAGAAGGGACGTGGAATCCCGAAATCCATATCGTCATCCCAAGGGATAAATCCTTGATGCCGGATGGCTCCCAACATGGTCCCTCCCAACATATAATATGGTATATGATGCTTTTGGCACAATTTGTCAAAAGCAATGGCGATATGTAGTAGTTGCCGGTGGCACTCGGTTATGTCAATTTGTTTCAGCATTAAAATTTGTTTTTGATGGACCTTCCTTTAACGATACAAGCATTGAGCCAGTCGCAGAGAGCATACCAATGTTTGGAAAGTAAAAATACCGTTACTTTATGAAACCAAGCACACTCTTTATAATATTTCTGTAGGAACAGGATTTGTTCCGGATCCAGGCTCTTCAGGATACGGATGCGTTCCTCTTTCGGCTTGGCAGTACTCTTTTGGTAGAGTGAACCAATCGAACGTCTGACTAAATATTCGGAAATGACATTGTATACGAATGGGAGCGATGATTCGGGGATATCGAACCGTTCAGCTATGATGCGCATATTGGTTAGGTACGTCTCATAGCAGGTGTATTCGCTCTCAAACGAATTGATCTTTTGGGAGAGGGAACCCGATTTGCTTCGGATAAAATAGTTGTAGTTCGCCCCTTTGATGGTCCTGACTTTATCAATATGGCAAAGATAGGTCAGCATGAACATCACATCTTCCGCATAATGGATCTTCGTGTTGAAACGGATACCATGTTGGTTTAAGACAGAGCGGTTGTAGAGTTTGCCAACCATGAATCCTTGTCTGTTGAGGTGCCGCTCTTTGAAAGCCACATCCATGTTCCCTTTTCCGAATGTTTCATCCTTAAAGCAGTGAGGCTCCTTTTTCCCGTTGGTGTAGAGTTTGGTGTAACCTTGCATGATTAGCGTGTCCGGATGCCCGTTTGCTTCCTCGTATAAGTTTTGTAAATAGTGCGGTTCAACGGTATCATCCGAATCAATGAAGCAAATCCATTCACCTTCCGATTTCTCGATACCTAAATTGCGGGCCGTGCTGACTCCTCCGTTCTCTTTATGTACGACATGGAAACGGGGGTCTTGGGAAACGAATGAATCGCATATCTCGGCTGATCGGTCTTTGCTGCCATCGTCAATCAACCAAACTTCAAAATCCGTGAAAGATTGTTGGCTGACAGATTGCAGGCAGGGGACCAAATAAGACTCCACATTATATACAGGAATGATAATTGAAACTTTCATCAGGACAGACTTCTCATATTACTCTATGCAAAGGTATAACAAAAAAGGGAAATAGTGACATAAAGGGATAAAAAAACCGAGAAAACAAGGGTTTTGATTTGCCATTATTGCGTAATTGGTTATCATTTGTAACTATCAATATGATATTATACTAGGGTAAATATTGCTTTATAAGGATAAATATCTTGATATAAGAGTTAAATAATATATATAATA
>ERZ857629.435-NODE-435-length-59062-cov-10.853712_pt1 | contig 59062 bp, 53 predicted proteins | sample MGYA00519700_ERZ857629 | MGnify/ENA primary metagenome ERZ857629 (study PRJEB31778, sample SAMEA3449351) | human gut metagenome | biome: human gut; feature: human-associated habitat; material: faeces | place: United Kingdom | collected 2010/2012 ... | reverse complement strand
TTTTCAAGGCTTCCACAATCAATTTCAATGTTCCTGTACTGACTGTTTTGAACCCTGGGTTCGTTGTACTAGGCCAAAGGCTCGGAAAAGAAACACTCTTTAAATATATTACTGCTTTAGGTTTTGGTAAAAAAACAGGAATAGATTTAAATGGTGAAGCAACAGGAATATTATTTAATCTTGATAAAGTTGGTCCAGTAGAACTAGCAACCACTTCATTCGGTCAAGGTGTAAGTGTAACTGCCCTTCAGCAAGTAGCAAGTGTAAGTGCTATCATAAATGGTGGAACTTATTATAAACCATATATAGTTAAAAAAATTGGTGACAAAGAAAACAAAGAAACTATAAAGAATGAAAATATTGTAACCAAAGAAACAACTAATCTAGTAAGGTATGCTCTTGAAAGTGTAGTAGCAAATGGTAGTGGTAGAAATGCTTATATTGAAGGCTATAGAATCGGTGGTAAAACTGGAACGGCACAAAAAGTAGGAACTAATGGTGCATATATGGATGGAAACTATATTCTATCATTCATGGGATTTATGCCAGCAAACGATCCTAAATATGTAACATATATAGCACTTGACCACCCACAAGGAGTAACTCAATACGGAGGTGTAGTCGCTGCCCCAATCGCAAAAAATGTATTTAAACAAATAATATCAATATATGATTTAAAAGAAGATTACGAAGGCTTGCCAATGTCATATAGATGGGATGATATAAAATATATAACTATACCAGATATAACGGGAAAAGAATTAAAAGAAGCATCAAGAACTCTAAAAGCACTAGGATTAAATGTAGAATATACAGGTAATGGAAAAGTAATAGATACATCTCCTAAAATAAACTCAAGAGTAAAAGAAGGAAGCATAGTAAAACTATTATTAAATGAATAATTTCTTTTAATTCAAATCATTTAGAAGCAAGTATTCATCTTACTTTTAACATTTTGACAAGACCAGTATCTCCATAACATTAAAAAACTACCCAATCTGGTAGTTTTTATGTCATATTATAAATCTTTAACTTTAGATAAAAACTCTTTTATTCTATCATCTTTAGGATTATTAAGTACTTTTTTACATTCACCATATTCTACTATTTTCCCATCATCCATAAATATAACTTTACTAGCAAAATCTTTAATAAACTCTATCTCATGAGAAACAATAATCATACTCATCCCTTCTCCTGCTATCTCTCTCATTAAACTAGTAACATCTCCCTTAACTTCAGGATCTAAAGCAGAAGTAGGTTCATCAAAAAGCATAAGTTTTGGCTTCATAATAAGTGCTCTTACTATAGAAGTACGTTGTTTTTGTCCTCCACTAAGTTCTCTTGGATAACTATTTCTTTTTTCATAAAGCCCTATTTTCTTAAGAAGTCTATATGCTTCTTTTTTAGCTTCTTCTTTACTCATAATTTTATGTTTAACTGGAGCTAAAATAATATTATCAAGAACAGTCAAGTTCTCAAATAAATTATATTGTTGAAACACCATACCTATCTTACATCTATATTCATTTAAATTATAATTTTTATTAATCTTTTTACCTTCAAATATAATTTCTCCACTACTAGGTTCTAAAAGATAATTAATACATTTAAGTAAAGTACTTTTCCCACATCCACTAGGACCTATTATTCCAGTAACATCCCCCTCATTTATTTCAAAACTTACCCCTTTAAGAACTTCTTTATTTTGAAACTTCTTCTTAAGTTTTTTAACTTCTAGTAGCATTAATCTTCACCTCCACTCTATTTACAAGCTTACTAAGTAAATAAGTAATTAATAAATATATAAGTGCTATTAATATTAATGGGAAGAAATAATCATAAGTACGAGAAGCTATAATATCACTTGCCTTAGTAAGTTCCATAATTCCTATATATGCTCCAACAGCTGTTTCTTTAACTAATGTAATAAACTCATTAAGTAAAGCTGGAAGTACATTCTTAATTGCTTGTGGAAATACTATATTTTTAATAACTGTTTTATAGCTAAGTCCTAAAGCATATCCTGCTTCTATCTGTCCTTTATCTATAGAATTAAATCCACTTCTTATAATCTCCGCAACATATGCAGCACTATTAAGTCCAAAAGCAAGCACACCTACAAGCAATATATTTATAGATACACTAGAAAATATAACATAATATATAATCATAAGCTGCAAAATACTAGGTGTTCCCCTAATAACAGTAATATATAATTTAGCAATACTATTAAGTATTTTAATCTTACCAGTATTATCATGATAATTACGTATAACACTAAGTATAACGCCTAAAACAACACCAACAATTATCGCAAGAACAGCCATTATAATAGTATTATAAAGTCCTTCTAAAATATATTTATATCTTCCATCATATATAACACTATAATAAAACTTATCAAATATATTAGAACGTTCACTCTCTTCTTCTACAGCCATATGTTTAATAATAAGTTTATCTATATCACCATTCTTAACCATCCTATTAATTACAGTATTAACCGCATTAAGTAACTCCTCATTACCTTTCCTAACTACTATTCCATAACTATCACTAGTAAGACTATCATTTAGTATAATCATATCTCTATCAAGTAGTTTCTTAGCAGGTATCTTATCCATAACAACAGCATTAACTTTTCCATCTCTTAAATCTTGAATAGCTGCTAGATTCTTTTTCTCACGTACTATTTCTATATCACTATAATTTTCAGTTAAATAAGTATCTGATATACTTCCAAGTTGTACAGCAACCCTCCCATATAAATCACTTGGTTTCTTAATCTTACTATCATTTTTCACTATAATTACTTGCTCAGAAGTAGCATAGTTAACAGAAAAATCAACTTCAAGACTTCTTTCAGGTGTATATGATATACCAGCAATACCTAAATCACTTTTTCCACTCTTAACTTCATTAATGATGCTATCAAATGCAACATCTTTAACAACTAAATTACGGTTCAAATATTTAGCTATCTCTCTAGCAATATCAATATCAACACCAGTTATTTCACCATTAGAATAATATTCATATGGAGCAAATCCAGCTTCAGTAGCAATTATTAAATCTCCATTAACTTCTTCTCTTGTAAAATATCCACTAAGTACAAAAGAAGATATTATAAATACAAATATTAAAATTAATTTATTAAGATATTTTTTCATACACACCTCTACTATATCAATTTTAACATATTTTATATCTAATGTAAAAGATAATTGATTTAAACTAATAAAAATGATATACTAAAATAGTAATAATACAAAGATAGAAAAGTGAGGTATTTATGACAAGAAGAATAGATTTTAATGGCAATGATGGTTGGGCTTATATCCCTGAAGGTGGTATTAACGAAGATACCAAGTTTCTTTTTACAGTTTATTGCTACGAACGTCCAATCAAAAGTTATGACGATAATGTAGTAGTTATTTATAATACTTGCGTTAATGGCTTTGATCCAAAAGATCAAGCAAAGATAGATGGAATAATGCAGCAAATCGCACAAATGGAAGGACTATCTTACGTTCCCGAAATAGATGCATACGCTGGTTTCTCTCAAGGATGTCAAGGAGCGTTAATGTATGGAACTACATCCATAGATGAAAACACTCCTCCAAGAACTATAATACTATTTGATCCAAACGATTCAAATCCATTAAACAATCACGATGATGGTGGATTTGCAGATGCTGCTTGGCTATTAAAGCCAGAAAACGCTGGATATCTTCAAAAAGTAAAAGAGAATGGAACTGCTATTATCGGACTTGAAAAATTAGGCGAAGCAAATAACCAAGTTATGAGAAATAATTATGCTAAACTTGCTAAACAAGGAATACCAGTTATGCTTTGTATAAGAGACACTTACGACCATAGCGAAATTTTCACTGAAAGTATAGTAAATATAACCGGTCTTCTAAGCGGAGATGAAGATAAAGCGCAAGCATTACTTAATCAATGTCAAGGAATATACGTATGGGATGAATCTCTAGGAACAGATGGCAATTGGAAACAAATAACATCTACAGATGAAGTATTAGAGTTCTCAAGAGCAAACATCTACTCTTCTCTAGCAAACCTTGATGAAAAAGTAGTTTGTAATGATGAAGAAATAAAAAGTAAATTAGTAGAAATAAGAAAAGCAATAAAAAAGACAAGTTTTTTAACAGATACCTTCACGTATGAAGGAACAAGTACATCACAAATACCATCACTAGAAGCAGAAGATATGAAAACGGTAACAGATTCTATCGCTAAAGTATATCAAAAACTAGCACATGATACAGAAGAAATAGCATTTATGTGTCAAATATATAAAATGGAAGATGATGAATTTGCAAAATATGCTCAAGAAATAAATGATGCATTAAAAGCTGCACAAGAAGCTGCAAGTAATTCTGGCGGAAGTTCCGGATACTATGGAGGCGGCTATGGTGGCGGCTATGGTGGCGGCTATGGTGGTGGTGGAACTACCCCAGCACCTTCAACTGATGATGAAGATAATAACAAAGATGACGAAAATAAAGATGATGAAAACAAAGACGACGAAAACAAAGATGATGAAAATAAGGACAATGAAAACAATGAAGATTTAAGTGACATCACAACATCTGAGTTTGATGATTATTGGCCAGACTATGATACACTCGCATCAGATGAAGAAAAACTTGTTTACAACTGCGATGATGAATTTAAATTAATCGTACATACAGATGGTGATGAAGTAACAGGTCTTGAGCATATGTTCAAATTTGCAAATGATGATGAAGCGCTTGAAGGCTTAGAAAAAATAAAACAAGATTATAAAGAAGTTGATAATGTAGATAAAATAATACTAAATGATAATTTAATAAAAGTATTATTTAACAAACTTGCATTCAAAGATCTAACAAGAGAAGATGCAAAAGCAATGTATGAACACCTAGGAGAAATAACAAAGGATGATTCAAAATAATGAATCACCCTTTTTATTTAACAGTTTTAAGAATACACTTATTATCATAATTAATTTTATTTAAAACATCCATGCACTTTTCATAAGATAAATCTTTTATAATAGAATAATCATTAAAATCTATCTTTCCAAACCTAGTAAGTTCATCTGTTATCTTATATTCAACATCTTCTATATTATCAAAAGTAACAATATAATTCTTAATAAGTCTCTTTTTAAATATTTCAAACTTCTCTTTTGATACATCTAACTTTCTAATATCTTTATCTATTTTATCTATAAATAAATCATTATCATCACACATGCCTTCTACAACAATACTAACATACTCGTCACTAACATTAGCGTAAGCTCCCATACTATGTATAATATTCTCTTTTTTATATTCTTCATATAATTTAGATATATAAGTAAAATTAATCTTTAATATAATATTTAAATATATAATAAGTTCTTGATCACTTATCTTCCCAAATACACTCTTTTTCATCTTATAACCTATATTACATCTAGGTTCATAATTATCTTTCGATATTTCTTCATATTCACAATATACTTTTTCTTCTTCTTTCTCTTCTATTCTCTTAGGAACTTTACTATCAACAAGTTTAATCTTACTATAATACTCTTTAATAGTATTCATAACACTATCATTATTAAAATTACCACATACTACTATAAACGTATTACTAGGAACATAAAAATCATGATAAAGCATATCTAAATACTTATAATCTATTTTTTCTATATCACTCTTTTCACCAATTATATTATATTTACTAGAACTTTTATTATACATATTATTAAATATTCTATCATGCATAAATACTTCTAGTTTATCTTTATTCATATCTATTTCTTCACCAATAATCCCCTTTTCTTCTTCAACATCATTCTTTCTAAACTTAGCTTTATAAAATATATCTAAAAGAATATTTATATTCTCCTCTATATTAACACTACCAAATATATTATAGTTAGTAGCGTATTTACTAGTCCAAGCATTCGCAAGACTACCAAGAGAATTAATCTTATTACTTACATTTTTATCTTCACCAACAATCATAACTCTATGTTCTAAAAAATGAGCACTACCAGGAATAATATCTATAATCTTATTATCTTTCTTATATTTAGTATACTTAGCCCCAAAATTAACACTAATAGTTACATAAAAGTTCTTAAAACTTTTTTTATTATATAAATATACATCTATCCCATTATCTAAAGTTTCTTTATATAGTTTCTCATTTACTTTTTCAAATATTAATTCTTCCATCACTCATCCCCCTTAAGCATATAAATAGTATTAAGTCTTAATTTATCTTTTAATTTAACTACTTCTTCACTACTAATATTATGTAGTTTCTCACGTAACACCTCTATATCATCTACTTTATCAAATTCACTAATATATTTATTTTCTATCTGAGAATAACTATCATCATAATAATTATTTAAGAAAGTATCTATAGTCATTTTAGCACTATCTATCATACTATTAACTATATTTATATCTCCCATCTTATCAATACACTTATTTATTAAATCTAAACTCTTATCATAATTATCTTTATTAATCCCAGCATATATAATAAGAGCCTTAAAATACACTGAATAATATGAATTAACTGTATAACAAAGAGAATTCTCTTCTCTAACTATATTAAATAATAATGAATCATTCATCGTACCAAGTATAGTATTAAACACACGAAGTGTATATCTAAGTTCATAATCACTTAATAATGATAAATCATATCCAATATATAATTTAGATTGATTAAACTTAAGACTATCTATTATCTTAATAACTTTATTATTTCTTTTAATAACAGGAATTACATTAAATCTATTATTAGAGCATTTATAACTCACAATTTTATTTTCTATATAATCTATATAACTTTCATCTATATCACCATAGTAAAATAAATCAAGTTTATATAAAGATGAAAATAACTTCTTATAAAAACTATATAAATTACTTTCATTAACACTATCAAGTTCTTCTATACTAGGAAGTAAATCATTTCCTCTAGAACACCCCTTAAACATAATTTCATTAAATCTAGTATTAGCATAATAATTAGCATTATCTTTCTTAGAATTAATACTAGTTACTATTTCTCTCTTAGCAACATCAAAATATTCACTATTAAACTTATTATCTTTTACATTAGGATTATTAATAATTTCAAATATTAAATCAATCGCATCTTTATATTCAAAATCATCTACATACTTAGGATTAACAAAACTAGAATATATATTAAATCTAATTAAATCACCTACTATTTCATAATTAGATGCTATACTCATAGAATAATAATATTCACATTTATTTTTAAGTTTAGTTTTACTATTATATTTCTTACATGAACTCATAAGATTCTTACTAAGCATACTATAATATTTAATATCATCTTTATTATATTTAGTTGTAAACATAACTACTATATCGGCCATCTTAAATCTATCTGTATTAATTACATGTAATGTATAATTATCTTTTCTTATTTTTTTATATTCCATAATCCCTCCGCAAGATTAAAAAGAAGATTACTCTTCTCTTTTAGTATTAACTATTTTTCTAGTTTTATTATTGAATCAAGAGCAAGTACTATCATATCATCAAGTCTTCTTTCTCTCTCTTCACTACTCATTTCTTCATGAGTAATTAAATTATCACTTATAGTAAGTATACTACTTGCCATTTTATGAAACTTTTTAGCGTTATAAAGTAATGCATAAGTTTCCATTTCAGTTGCTATACAACCTTTATTTATAAAGTAATCATAATTACGTCTATCTGTATAAAAAGCATCTGTAGTATAAACTCTACCAGTAATTACATCTATTCTTCTTATGTTCGCAGTCATATTTATTATATTATTAAGTTCAAAAGAACTATTAATAATCTCTATATCTTCACTACCACTTTCTAAATCAAAGTTAGTATCACTATAAGAAGAATCTGCTATTATTATTGTATAAGGTTTTAATTCTTCTTTATATGCTCCAGCAGTACCAATACGAATAATCGCATTTACATCATAAACATCAAATAATTCATGACTATATATTCCCATACTACCAATACCCATACCACTAGAAAATACGGTTACTTCTACTCCCTTATATTTCCCAGTATATGCTAGTTCCCCACGTACTTTATTAACAAGTCTTGCTTCCTCTAAATATTTATTTGCTATATATGTTGCCCTATTAGGATCTCCAGGAATTAATACATACTTAGCAATATCTCCTATTTCTGCTTCAATATGTGGTGTCATAACTCCTCCTATTCTTCATTATTATTAGAAAGTTTAACCAAAACATCCCTAGGTTTACTACCCTTCGCAGGACCAACAATTCCCTCTTCCTCAAAAGTATCCATTATTCTAGCTGCTCTATTATATCCAAGACTAAATCTTCTTTGTATTAAAGATGCACTAATTACTCCTTTAGTAATAGCGTACTCAAGAACTTCATTATATAAAACATCTCTTTCTTTATCACTACTACTGCTGCTACTATGACTAGAACTACTTACATCAAGATTAGTAAACTTCTCATCATACTTAGGAGTACTACTACCCTTTTTAATAAACTCAACAACTCTCTTAATTTCATCATCACTAACAAAACTACCTTGTATTCTAGTAGGAGTATTATCATCCATAGGTTTATAAAGCATATCACCTTTACCAAGTAACTTTTCAGCCCCAGTCATATCAAGTATAGTCCTACTATCAATAGAAGATGATACAGCAAATGATATACGAGTTGGTATATTAGATTTAACAACACCAGTAATAACATCAGTACTAGGTCTTTGAGTAGCAACTATTAAATGTATACCAGCCGCTCTAGCAAGCTGTGTAATTCTCATAATAGACTCCTCAACCTCCTTAGCCGCAACAAGCATCAAATCAGCAAGTTCATCTATTATAACAAGTATATAAGGCATCTTAGTAAGACCACAATTAGGATCTTTCTTAAGTTTTTTCTCTACATATTCATTATAAGTAGTAATATTCTTAGTTTCACTATTCTTAAATGTCTCATATCTATCATCCATCATAACAACAATTTTTTGAAGCGCAGCACTAGCTTTCTTAGGATCAGTTACAACAGGCATAAGTAAATGAGGCAAATTATCATAAACATTAAACTCAACTTTCTTAGGATCTACAAGAACCATTCTAACTTCTTCAGGATTAGTTCTCATAAGTATAGAAAGAATTATATTATTAATACATACACTTTTACCACTACCAGTCGCACCAGCAACTAACATATGAGGTGTTTTATTAATCTCAACATATTTAACTCTTCCCATTATATCTCTACCAAGAGGCGCAGCAAGCATAGAATTATCATACTTCTTATCTTTACTCATCGCATCCATTATTTCCCACATACTAACAGGAATAATACTTTGATTAGGAATCTCTATACCAATAGTAGTCTTACCAGGAATAGGTGCCTCTATTCTAACTTCTTTCGCAGCAAGCGCAAGCCCTATTTCACGTGACATACTAGTTATCTTACTAATTCTAGTTCCCCTTTGAACTTCCATCTCATATTGAGTAACACTAGGCCCAACATGAACCTCTACTACTTTAGCATTAATATCAAAATCATTAAATACTCTCTCTAACACCTTAGTATTAGATGCAACATATTCATTTGAATTAACTTTATTCTTATTAGGCTTAGGTACATTTAATAAACTAATCGGAGGTTTAACATACACTCCATTATCATTACTAATAGGTTCTAAATTACCAGTAACTTCTTCTTCATGTGTTTTATTATTATCATTAGATTTAACTTGTAAATCCTCTATACTAGTAATAACAAGTTTAGTATCTTTCTTCTCTTCTTCATCATTCATATTTTTCATTTCTTCAAGAGTTAAAGGTTTCTTAACTTCTTCTTCATTATTCTTCTTAAATATATTACGTATACCATTCATAATAGAACCAAACACATCAGCTAAAGTTAAATCAAATAACATAATAGTACCAAATAAAGCAAGTACAAGAACTACTATCTGAGTACCCTCAACATCAAATAAAGACACAAACACATATGAAAAAGTAGCCCCAACCATACCACCACCACAATATCTAATATTAGCCTCATCATCATATGAAAGAACTATTTTATCATAAGTAGCATTAAATATCTCTTTCCCTTTAAGAGTATTATCTTCTATATAATTAATATGAGAAAATATCAAAAGAGCACATATAATAGTATAAACTCCAATAAGTCTAGCACTAAATAAATTAGCAGTCTTTCTATTTACTATAAAATAAATCCCTATTATTAAAGCAGCCACTAATAATAATTGATACCAACTACCAAACATAAAAACAGCAAACTTTTTAATAATATCACCAATAATACCATAACTTCCAAGTCCTATCAAAGCAATTACTATTAAAAGTACCCCCTTTAATTCCTTAGAAAACTTAAAACTACTTTTAGCTTCTTTTTCTTGTTTCTTTTTAGCCATACTACACCTCTTCCCCCTTTAGTATTCTTTTAATAATACCAGGTTCAATATTATTAAGTACATTAAGGATTAATTCAAGACTCTTCTTATATTCACCATTTCTAAATAAACGAGTACTTTCATTAATAGCGTTCTCTACTTCTTTATATGAACTTAAATATCTATTTCCATATACTATAACCATCTCATTCATTCTAGCAGTCTTAATCGTATCACTAGTAGTTTGATATAACTTAAGTGCTAAATCAAGCGCAGTATCAACTCTTAAATTAAGAGTCTTAATAGATATAGGTTTCTTTTCAAGTTCACGTACTATCTCTCTAACCGCATCCTCCGCTTCCTTAAGTTCAACATAAAACTTTCTAGGTATAACAGGTAAATCATAATCTTTAATCTTATGTTTAGAGTCATTAATAATAATCTTAATATCATTAAGCTGATCACGAGCCCTACTCTCATCTTCCTTAAGACTACCTAAATTCTTAAGAGTAATCTCAAGCTTATCTTCTACTTTACTAAGATTAATCATAACAAGTTCACACTCATTATCAAGTTTAGAATAAGGCATAACTTTAATTAAACTTCTATCATTAACAAGTTTAAAATCATCTTTAACTTTAATAAGTTCTTTATTTATCTCATCTATTGTATGTATTTCTTCATCTTTTAAATCATATACATCTTTTAAATTATCTATCTCAGCATATAATCTCTTAATAGTACTAGTTAGTTTATTAATTCTCTCTGTTGTATTAATAAGCCCTCTCTCATAATTATTCTTACCATTCTTTTCATTCTCAAAATCATTATATAAACTCTCAAAATAATCAGATAAAGTCTTTAAATCAAATATAGAATTCTCTAAATTAAGTACTTTAAGTCTATCAAGTATCTCATTTATCTTCTTATTAGTTTCACTAATATTATAATCTATATTTAAATATTCTATATTATAACCATCTCTAGTCATCTTTTCACTAACTCTTTTAATATCATTCATCTTCTTAGGAAGTAATACTTTAGCCATTAATATAACTGTAGGAGCTTCATCTATAACCACTTCCATATTATGAATCATATCATCAAGAACTTTAACTATTTTAGATATCTCTTCATATTCATTATTACTTATCGCAACTTCAAATCCACTAAATAATTTATCTATATTTTCAAACTGTAAATCTATTCTAGATGCTATATCTTCATAATCATCTTTATTTTTATTATATTTAAATATTATATCTCTATAAACACTCTTAAGCTTAACAACAGCACTTCTATTTCTCTCTTCACTTTCAGTAAGCCCCTTAATCTCATTCAAAAGCTTATTACATTTAGCCTTAAGATGATATATTAAAGTCTCTATATTAACTATTAACTCATTACACTCTTTATATTTCTTTAAAGCATAAGCATCATCTAGTTCAACTATCTTATTAGTAACATTATCAAGATCAATATTACTTATCTCTTCAAATTCTTTCTTCCATCCATTAATAGTATTAGAAAGTTTCTTATTATTAGCAAGTTTCTCTGCCTTATTAAGTTCAGTAATTAAACTTACTGGAACAATCATATTCTTTTCAGTAGTAAGTCTATCAATCGCATTTAAAATACTCTTTTTCTTCTTCTGTTTAAGTAATATAAAAACAACAAGTAATATTAATAGTAAACCTACAAAAGAACATATAATTATTATTGAAGTCTTATTCATACAATATCCTCCATAATATATTTTAACATATTTGTATAATAATTTGTAGAATTATTTGTTATTTTGAAAAATAAAATCATAATACCTAAAAATATTATGATTAAATTATATTAATTTATTATAACTAATTCTTAACAGTAAACACTGTACTTCCAATAGAATTATTAAACTTATCAGCTTCATCTTGATTACGAGCATATCCACTTGTAACTTTACTAGAAGCAAACATACGACTCATATTGGTTACTTTTGATGTATCAAAACTGCTTAAATCTAAACTTGTGGCTTGACTATTCCAAAACATATAACTCATATTTGCTACATTCGATGTATCAAAACTACTCAAATCTATACTTGTGGCTTGACTATAAGAAAACATATTACTCATATCGGTTACTTTTGAAGTATCAAAACTACTTAAATCTAAACTTGTGGCTTGACTACCAACAAACATACCACTCATATTTGCTACATTCGATGTATCAAAACTACTCAAATCTATACTTGTGGCTTTACTATTATAAAACATACTACTCATATTAGTTACATTTGATGTATCAAAACTACTTAAATCTAAACTTGTGGCTTGACTACTAAAAAACATACCACTCATATCAGTTACATATTTATCATTAATCATATAACACAATTCAGTAGTTACTGGATCAGTTGATGTAGCATCAGTTAATTTAACACTCCATTTGTTATTTAAATATGTATAAGTGTACTGTCCATCTATATATGTTTGACCAACAGGACCTGATGCAGCAAGAAATACAAAATTTGAATTAAAATTTCGTTTATCTGCAGAAGATGTTTTGCCAACATCAGCAACACATTTCCTTTTACCCTTAACATAAAAGTTATTTATATTACTATCACTTAGTTTTACATTAAGAGTTATATTTTCTTTTTTAATTTTAACATTGTATTTACCATCTGTTTGAACAATATCATTTGTTCCACCCATTAATTTAATTGATGTATTTATTATATTATTATTCTTATTAATATCTAAACTATGATCTCCAAGTTCTACATTATTGAAAGTTACAGTACCCTTTTCATCAGTAGTTCCAGTCATTGGATTAGAATGAAGTGTTACTTCACTATTCGCTGCAGGCGTTCCATCTGAATTAGTTATATTAAGTGTAAGATTATAAGTATTATAAGCAGGAACTATTCCAAGCACACCATAGAACTTTTTACCTTGATTATAATTTTGATGTTTATCAGTATAATTTATAAATTCAATAGTTACAGTATATGTATGTGTTTCACCTGGTAATATAAGTGCTGCTTCTTTATATGGATATAATACTTTATTTGTTTCAGCAATTACTTCACTTGTTTGAGGTATAACTACATTATTAGTATTATCACATATTCCATCAGTAACACCACTACTTGTACATTCACTTCTTATAACAAGTTCATTTTTTTGAATCTCATTATATAGTTTCTGCCATCCAAGAGTGTAATATGCTTCTTCATTACCAGTATTTTCAACAGTAATAGTTTTAGTCATAATCCATCCAGGCTCTATATTAGTTGCTTTTACTTCTTTTCCGTCAGTATACTTTAGTTCTAGCTTTGTAGTATCCACATTTATTGTTTCTGCAATATCATTACCACTTATAGTTAAGCTAAAGTAAGCATATGTAAGACCCACTGTTAATAAAAATACTGCCGCCAATACACTAGCAAACAAAAACTTTTTATCTTTCATAATATTTGTACCTCTATTCTCTATCAATAATTATAAAAGTCCTCCTCCCTCATGTCAAGTTGACTAACGTAATTATTTTTGATATACTTTATACATGTTTAAGGGGTGAAACTATGTTAAACAAAGACATAATAAGTAATTTAACTTTAAAGATGAAAGATGAAGAATCATCATATAATAAACTGGGAGAAAAATATGATGCTGAAACTGACATCGAAAAGAAAAATGAATTAGTAGATAGAATGCTAATTGTTAAAACAAACTATGAAGTAATAAGAGCTGATTTAAAAAGATATTTTGATGCATGTTTAAGTTATAGAAAAGCTATGGAAGCATCTTATCCAAAAGATCAATTAGTTGAATTGTTCGTTAGAATTAAAAGATATGAAAACTACTTAAATGATAAATATAAAATGAACTTAAAATATAACGATGTTGATAAAAATAAAACTGAGACAAACGATTCTAGTAAAAATCAAGAAAAAGAAGAACAAACTGAAGAAAAAGATGAAAGCAAAGACAAACCACTTGAAAAAGGCAAAAAGTTCAATGTTAAAAGTGTTGTAAAAACTGCTAATAAAGTTAAATCATATACCGGAAAAGGAATATTATTAGCAATAACTGCTTTACTTGGAATAATTAGTTTAACTTCAGCAGTTAAAGCAATATCACTATTAACAAGTGGAACATATTGGGTTAAAGCTATATTAGGTGGTGCTGTTTACGGATTCCCAGCATATTTAACTGGAAAAGGAGCTGTACTTTGTGGTTCATTATTTAATGCAAGTAGAATTGATGTTGATACACTTAAAAAACAAATAGAACAAACAAAAGCGCCTAAAGCTAAAGGAAAGAAAAAATAACATACAAAAAGTTGATTTTAAAATCAACTTTTTTATTTATATTTAATTACTTAATTTGACTCATTACTTCTTCAGCAAAATTATCATTTCTTTTTTCCATACCTTCTCCAACTTCATATCTAGTTAAAGATACTAGTTTAGATCCATTATTAGAAAGATAATCTTTAATCTTAAGTCCTGAATCTTTAATAAATGCTTGCTCTTCTAAAACATTTTCTTCATAGAACTTATTAATTCTACCAGCAACTATCTTATCAGCAAACTCAAGCTTCTTACCTTCATTAATAACTTGTTCTTTAATAACAGCTTTTTCATGTTCTAAATCTTCTTCTGGAACACTTTCTATAGTAGTATATAAAGGTCTCATAGCAGCTGCTTGCATTGCTACATCTTTAGCAACTTCACTATTATCTCCTTTAACAACTACAAGTGAAGATATCTTACCACCCATATGAATATAAGAACCAAAAACTTCTCCTTCGTTTAATGTAACACGTACAAATCTTCTAAGTGAAATCTTTTCTCCTATTTTAGCAGTAGCATTAACTATTAAATCATTAATAGTTCCATCATTAGTATTTAAACTTAATGCTTCTTCTAATGTATTAACATCACTATCTAAAATAGCATTTCCTATCTTATCAAGTAATTCTTTAAATTCATTATTCTTAGCAACAAAGTCTGTTTCAGAGTTTAATTCAACTACTACAGCTTTATTATCTTTAATATATATATTTGTTAAACCTTCTGCTGCAATTCTATCTTGTTTCTTAGCTGCTTTAGTAATTCCTTTTTCTCTTAAAAAGTCAACAGCTGCATTCATATCTCCATTACATTCAGTAAGAGCTTTCTTACAGTCCATCATTCCAGCACCAGTTTTATCTCTTAACTCTTTAACCATTTGAGCACTAATCATATATATCCTCCTTATTTTAATGATGAAATTAATTCATCTTTCTTCATTGTTGAATATCCACTTACACCTTGTTCTTTAGCTAATTTCTTAAGTTCACTAACAGTCATAGTACTATAATCTACTTTTTCTTCTTTAGCTTCTTTCTTAACTTCTTTAACTTCTACTTTTTTACTTTCTTTCTTTTCTTCTTCGTCAACACTAAATACTTTAGTTTCAACTTTATTTTCTTTGCTTTCTTTATTTTCTTTAGCTATTTTTTGTACTTCTTCTTCACTTACAAAATCAACTATTTCAAGTCCATTAGCTTCACATACAGCATTAGCAAGTACTCCTAAAACTACTTTTACGCTTCTAACAGCATCATCATTAGCAGGAATTGGAAAATCTACATCATCTGGATCACAGTTTGTATCAACAATTCCAAATGTAGGTATATGTAATCTCTTAGCTTCACGAATAGCATTAATTTCTGCTCTTGGATCAACTACAATAACTGCTTTTGGAAGTTTATCCATTTCTCTAACTCCACCTAATAATTTTTGTAATTTAGCATATTCTTTTTCTATTTTAGCAACTTCTTTTTTTGGTAATAACTCAAATTTTCCACTTTCTTTCATAGCTTCAATTTCAGCCATTCTCTTAATTCTTTCTTTAACTGTTCTAAAATTAGTTAAAAGACCTCCTAGCCATCTTTCTGTCACATAGTGACTTTTACATCTAACTGCTTCTTCTTGACAAGCTTCTTTAGCTTGTTTCTTAGTACCAACGAATAAAACTTTACCACCGTTTTCACATGCTTTAAGAAGTTCAGCGTAAGCTTCTTCGATTTTTTCAACAGTCTTTTGTAAATCAATAATATGTATGTCATCTCTAGCTGTAAAGATGTATTCCTTCATTTTAGGATTCCATCTCTTAGTTTGATGTCCAAAATGAACACCAGCTTCTAATAAATAACTTTTAGCAACAACTGCCATAATTCATTCCTCCTTCGTTTTTTTCTTCTGCTCATATCTCTTTTAACTTAACACACTATAGTGCACTAGATAAGTTAAATCAATAAGCATGTCTTTTTTCTTAAAGCGTTCTTATTGTATCATAAAACCATTAGAAAATAAAGCATTTTTATATAAAAAAAGAACAAAAATTGTTCTTAAATACACGTAATATCAAATCCCGCTATCATGCCTATTACTTTAACAAATGTTGGAAGTAATAGTATAATTGCAAGTACTATTAATAATTTAACAAACTTACTAAGTGCTTTAGATAAAGCAGCATTATCTTTATTCATAATAGCAGGTATAAACATTATCATACCAAGTACTAATGTAAGTATTGTAGATCCTATTTGTATTATTTTTCTAGCAGTTCTAATTAATTTAACACCAGAAGCACCTAAAAACTCTTCACAGCTCTGCCCAAGTTCTCCAAAATTAAAACTTGGAAATGTAATAGTACCATTGTTTATGTTAGCATCACTATCAGTTTTACCAGAAACATCAACATCCATATCAGCACTATTATCTCCGCTACCATTTAATGTACATAAATTTGCATGTGAATCGTCTTCAAAAGGCAAGTATTTCTTAATTTTATCTTTGCTTCCACTAGCAGCATCTACATGTTCAGTTTTATAGCATTTAATTTCTGGACAATATAATTTACCATTGCTATTAATAAATTTACTTTTATAATTAGTTTTCTTCATCAAGTACTTTTTCATACTACTAATATCTTGAGTTTTAGTATTATAATTTGAAAATGTATAACTATCACCTGCTTTATGATACGTAACAATAAAAACGCCATAATTACAAATTATTTTTTCATCTTTTGTTCCACCACTACTTGAACCATCATTTATATGTTTATCTTTAAGTGTACAAGCATTAGGATTAGCTTTTTCATTTATAGTATACACTGTCCATTCAAGCGCAGATTTATACTCAGAAGAACAACTAAGACTTGGACATGTAAGTGTATTACCATTTATAAACAAACTACTAAGGTTGCTTTTATTGACATATTTAATTATATCAGTAATAGCAATTTTATTAGAATTATAATCATATGAAACCTTGTTTTCAATCTTATTATAAGTCATTTTGAAATCGCCATAATCACATGTAACAGAATCAGCCTCAGCTTTCACCCCACATTCAAATAAAAACAAAGTCATAAAAAACACAAATATATATCCATAAATCTTTTTCATATATAGCCTTCTTTCACAATTATTTTATCATTAGAATACCTAATATGCAACATCATGTTTACACTATTTTTTATTAATAATAGAAAAATACTAATATTTATAGTATAATAGATATGGTGATTTAAGTGGGAGAAATATCATACAAAAATAGAGGTATGTTTTTAGAAAATATAATTAATGAATCTAATACATATTATAATAGTATAGATAGATGCTTAATATATAAAAAGCCTACTCCTATAAAAGTATTAAATGTATCATATCCATCTAACAAATCACACCTTATAGATAAAGCTGTATATATGGATATATCAACTCTTGATTATAATGGTATTTATAGAGAAAAATATATTGAGTTTGATGCTAAAGAATGTCATAATAAAACATCATTCCCTATTGAAAATATCAAACCTCATCAAATAAAACATATTAGAAACGTTCTAAAACAAAAAGGTATAGTATTTTTAATAATATTTATGAATAATGAGTTTTATTTATTACCTGGAGATAAATTAATTAATTTTATTGATAATAACAATAGAAAATCTATTAAATATGAAACTTTAAAAGAATTATCTATTAGTATTAAAGAGAGTTTTACTCCAAGATTAAAATATTTAGATGCAGTAGATGAAATATATTTTAAGGAGATGTAATGAAAAAAATAAGTTTAAATAAGATAAAGGAAAAGAATAAAGAAGGGATTGATAAAACCAAAATGAAAAGAAAAAAGAAAACTAAAACTGAAACTGATTCTGAAGATAAAGTTTCTAAAGTTAAAAAGAAAAAGAAGTTATCTAAAATATTTTATTGGATACTTGTATGTATAACTATATTTTGTATATTAGCATTTCTTGGTTTCATAGGATTTGCGGCATATATAGTTAAAAGTACACCAGAGTTTGATTTAAATAGAATGTTCGAAAAAGAAGCAACAAGAGTATTTGATTCAGATGGAAATATCTTTGCTACTCTAGGAACTGAACAAAGAGAAAAACTTACATATGATGAACTTCCAGAAGTATTAATAGATTCAATAATCGCAACAGAAGATTCAAGATTTTTCCAGCATAATGGGTTTGATGCTCCAAGATTCTTAAAAGCATCTATACAGCAAGTATTAACTCATAGCGGAGGTGGCGCTTCTACCTTAACAATGCAGTTATCTAAGCTATCATTTAACGGTGTTGAAGATGAAGGTATTGAAGGAATCATAAGAAAATTCAAAGATATCTATATGGCAGTATTCAAAATAGAAAAAAATCTAAGTAAAGAACAAATAATTGAATACTATGTAAACACTCCATGTTTAGGTGGAAACATATATGGGGTACAACAAGCAAGCCAGTATTACTTTGGAAAAGATGCTAAAGATTTAAACTTAGTTGAAGCAGCAATGATCGCAGGACTATTCCAGTCCCCTAACGGATACAATCCATATTATAATCCAAATGATGCAAACTCAAGAAAAAATACAGTTTTATATTTAATGAAAAGACACGGTTATATAACAGAAGAAGAATATAAAGCAGGTGTAAGTGTTAAAATAAAAGATTTACTAGCAGGAAATAATAAATCAAGTAATGAATATCAAGGATTCTTAGACACAGTAATTCAAGAGATAATTGATGATACTGGTGATAACCCATATGATACACCAATGGATATTTATACAACTATGAGAAAAGATAAACAAGATATAATAAATGATTTCTATAAAACATTTAAGTTTAGAAATGACACTATGGAAGCCGGTATCGCAGCAGTTGATGCAAGTAACGGAGCATTAATCGCAGTTGGTGCTGGTAGAAATAAAACAAGTGCTTTAACACTAAATGTTGCTACATTCCATGGACAAACTAAAAGACACCCAGGTTCAACAATAAAACCAATATTAGATTATGGTCCTGCTATGGAATATGCAAACTTAAGTACATATGGTCCATTCATAGATGAAGATACTCCATATGGTAATAGTACAATGAGAAACTTTAATGGTAAACACTCAGGATTTATGACAACAAAAGAATGCTTAGTAAAATCAGTTAATACCTGTGCACTACAAGCATTTAGAATGACAACAAATGAACAAAAATTAAGTTTTATGACATCTCTTGGAATTGAACCAGAGGGAGATGATAAAACATTACATGAATCATATTCAATCGGAGCATTTAGTAGTGTTTCTCCAGTAACTCTAGCCGGAGCATACGCAGCATTTGCATCAGGTGGATATTATACAAAACCATATTCATACACAAAAATCATATATAGAGAAACTGAAGAAGAAGTTAAAAAAGATATAACAAGAACAAGAGTCATGTCAGAACAAACAGCTTATATGATATCATCAATTTTAACAGGCGCAACATCAAGTAGTGTTCGTGTATCAGGAACTCAAATAGCTACTAAAACAGGTACATCTTCTTATGATGAAACATTCTTAAAGAAGTTTAAACTAACAAGTAGCGTTATCCCAGACTCATGGACATCTAGTTTTACAAAAGACTATGCAATAGCTATATGGATAGGATATCCAGAAGGATTAACATCAGACGCAGTTAAAAATAAACATTATTTAATAATGAGTCAAGCAAATACAGATAGAATTAAAATACAAGCAGCAATAGCTAAAAAATTCTATGAAAAAAATGCAAAATTCACAAAGCCAAGCGGAATAGTATCAGCTGATGTAGAAATGGAAACTATCCCAGCTCAAAAACCAAGTGCTTATACACCAGATAGTTTAAATAAATCATTCTTATTTAAAACTGGAACTGAACCAAGTGAAGTATCATCAAGATATTCTAAACTTTCAGATATATCAAATGCTACATATACATTATCTGGTAAAACACTAAATATATCATTCACTGCCCTTCCTACTCCATCAGCAATAGATCCGGCATACTTAACAGATTACTTTAATAAAGGTTATAGTATATGGGCACAAGATTATTATCAAAAAAGATTAGATTATAACAATAAAAATATTGGTACTTTAGGATATGAAATATATCTAACAAGTGGTTCAAGTAGCGTATATGTAGGATGGACTGATAAAACAGAATATACTATTGATTTAAGTAAATATAGTGGTATATATGATGGATTTATAATTAAATCAAGTTATTCAATATTTAAAAATAATAAATCAGATGGTATAAAAATACTATTCACTATGGAAAGTGATCAAATAGATGAAAGTAAAATATCATTAAATGTAAACAATCAAAAAATATCAATTAATCAAGGCGAAACATTTAATGAATTAAATGCTAAATCAATAACAGAAATAAAATATGGAGAAACAAACATTACATCTATGATATCTAACATAAATATAATAACTGGAAAAATAACTAAAAAAGATGATAATACTTTCTCTGGAGCACCTAAAGATATAACATCAAGTAAAGGTACATATACTATTGAATATAAAGTATCATTTGTATATAAAGAAAAAACAATTACAAAACAAATACTTCAAACTATTGAAGTAAAATAAAAGAGTTTCTCATAAACTCTTTTTTTTACATATTACATAAACTTACCAGGACATTCATTTACATTACATATTTCATTCTCTTCTGTGCAAGTATAGCATGGACTATAAGTATGTCTATATATATGATGATTTATAATTCTAGTATTAACAGGACAAATATGTGGTACTTCATGAATTATTTGTTTATGAATACATCTTTCTTGAGGACACTCATAAACAGGATTTAAAGTACACCCCTTCATACTAGTAATATCATTACATACATTACTGCAAGAACTATTAACGTTATCACTTGGAGTAACTTTTACCTCTGCCATACCCTCAACACTATAGCCTTGATACATTCCAGTATTATTTATCATTATAACAACTCCTTTTCATAGTTATTTTATGCAAATAATAAATTATTGTATAGGTAAAATTGCATTTAAAAAAGCAATAAGTATTTTTAATTATTGCTCTTATATTTCATAGAATAATCTGGTATCATAGGTAAATTTTCATCATATGCATTCACATATCCGCATCTAAGTTTCTTAAATTCCGGATAATAACACGATAAATCTTCTATTCCAAGTTCTACAAGCTCTATAAAATACATATATACATCTTCTACATATTGCATTTTATTCTTACCTGATAAAAACTCTTTCCTATTCTTCCAATCTCTTCTTATATCTCCTGGCATTACAAGCATAACATTATTCATTAAAAATGTTGCTTCATTTACCAAGTAATCCATCTTATTCATAATTTATCCTATATTAATGAGGCACATTGATATCTTCAACAAGATTAGTTTCCTCTTTTTCCATTGATTCATAATCAGTAGTAGCAGTACTTAATTCAGCTGCTTTTTGATTAACGTTTGTTACAAAACTATCAAACGGACCATCTAAACGACTAAATTTAAATGCATAAGCATCTGCAGCTTCACTTCTAAAAGTATCATCTGTTAATGCTGCATTACGCATAGTTTTCCATTCATCAAATAAATTTTGTAAGTTAGTGGCAGCTTTCTTGATTTTTTCAACAGTAGCATGTGCTTCTTGCAAATCAATTTGACCCATATTATTATCGCCCATAATTCACCTTCTTTCATATAATTTTTTTATAATTTAACCAGCGTTATTAAATTTATTTCTATTATCTAGGCCCATAACTGAAGTATTTTCAATATTACCTTGTTGAGTACGTCTATGCTTTGCACAATAATGTCTTAAATAGTCCGCATGAGATGCCATTGTCAAAGACATACTTGCGAATGAAGGCCTGAAAGCATCGACAGCTTTTTTTAATTCATCTGCATCAGGTCCTTGATATGTTCTTGTTAATTCCTCAACAGCATTATACAAATCAGAAACTGCCTGATCAAACTGTGATTTTGTGGTTTGACTACCTGTAGATGATAAAGCCTGATTATCTCCAGGTTCAGCGATTTTTTTTGCATATTGCTCTATATCTCCAAATCGCGCTCTAATAACTGGACTTGCCATATTAATTTTCTCCTTTCTATATTAATATTAATTTTGTACCGGTTTTTATATCGGAATCTTTAATTATAAGATTCATATCATAGATTTTACCAGTAATCTTATTAAATACCTGTAAATTATTATTCTCATAATAATTAACTGAAAACTCAGGAATAGACTGCTTCATTAAAGAAACTAAATCATGTATCCTCCTATCAATCGGAACAAGAACTTCAAACTCTTTATCCAATACAGGTGCTTCAATAACTACATATACTTTAAAATCCATATCTATAATCACCCTACAATATAAGTATAACACATTTAATAACCAAGTAAAGATTTTTTAAAAAAAACGTAAACTTTTTGTAAAGTCTACGCTCTTTTATTATATGCTTCCTTAGCAGCCATCTGTTCAGCTTCTTTTTTAGAAGAGCCTATTCCAGTCCCATAAACAAGCCCATCTATTATAACATTAACTTTAAACTTTCTATCATGACTAGGCCCCTCTTCACTAACAAGTTCATATTTAACACTCTTCTTAACTGTTTGAACATTCTCTTGAAGTAAACTCTTATAATCCATAAGAAAATCATCATGTTTCTTAATATGAGGCACTATTAACTCATTAAATAATCTCTTAACTTCATTAAGACCACTTTCTAAATATATAACAGCAATAACAGACTCAAATACATCAGCTATAATAGTCTTATTAGCCTCACTAATCCCATTACCAAGTTTAATATAATCTTTTAAATTAATATCTTTACTATACTCATATAAAGCATTCTCACATACATATAAACTTCTAAGTCTACTCATCTCCCCTTCAGGATATAATGTATTTCTATATAAATATTCACTACAAACTATCTCAAGAACCGCATCCCCCAAATACTCAAGTCTCTCATAACTAAGGACATTATGTTCATTAGCATAACTAGTATGTGTTAAAGCCCTAGTTAACAACTCCTCATTTCTAAACTTTATATTATAATCTTCTAACAATTCCATAATAACCTCTATTTATTTATAACAATTAAAATACTAATAATAATTAATATAACTATTAATATAATAAAAGTAATAAATTTCTTATCTTTAAATATGTCTTTCATACATTAAGTATAAAATATTTTGTTTTTTTAATCAATATATATTATAATATTAATATATGAAAAATATATTATTAAAGTTAATAAACTTATATCAAATAACACCCCTTCATTCTCATTCATTATGCAGGTTTACTCCTACATGTAGTGAATATATGAAAGAGTGCTTAAATACTTATGGTTTAAAAGGTATAAAATATGGTATAAAAAGAATATTAAGGTGTCATCCATTTGGTAAATATGGATATGACCCAGTTAAGAAGGAGTCTATATGAAATTTAAAAAATTATTATTATTTATTTGTATTATATTATTATGTGGTTGTAATCTAAAAAATGATTTTAAAAATAACATTGTTTACACTAGTTTCTATCCTATTGAATATGGAGTTGAAAGTTTATATAGTGAATATGCTAGTGTTAAAAGTATATATCCAAATGGTGTAACTAAAGGATATGAAATAACAAGTAAGAAAATTAAAAAGTATTCTGAGTCAGAAATATTTGTATATAGTGGTCTTGCTGATGAAGCAAGTATTGCTAAAGATATATTAAATCTTAATAAGAATATTAAAATAATAGATGCTACTAAAGGAATGAATATAAATAATAGTTTAGAAGAGATATGGCTTGACCCATCAAACTATTTAATGTTATGTAGTAATATAAAAAGTTCACTACTTGATTATAATGAAAGTAATTATGAAATAAGAAAAACTATTGAAGATAATTATGATATTCTAAATGAAAAAATATCAGAATTAGATGTAGCTTTATATAATCTAGGTAAAAATGGTAATCATAAAACAATACTAGTAACAAATAATGTATTTAAATATCTAACTAAATATAATATAAATGTTATATCAATAGATGAAAAAGAAGAATCACTTGATAAAAACTATGCTGAAGCAAGAAAACAAATTAAAAATAAAGAAATAGAATATGTATATATATTAGATAATAATGAACTTACTGAAACACAAGATAAGTTTATATCAGATAATTCACTAGTAAAAATAAATATAAATGATTTATTTACCTTAAGTGATGAAGAAACAGAAAAACAAGAAAATTACATATCACTTATGAAAAAAATAATCGAAGAATTTAAAAGAGAGTTATATAAATAATTCTCTTTTTTATTACATTATATCAAATAGTGTCATTTGATTATTTATTTTAAAATGTTTATAAGTTTTCTCAGTAACTATTCTACCTCTACTAGTTCTTTTAACATACCCTTCTTGAAGTAAAAAAGGTTCAATAACATCTTCTACATTAGTAACTTCTTCACCAATACTAGTAGCAATACTCTCCACCCCAACAGGTCCACCATTAAACTTATTAATAATACTCATTAAATATTCAATATCTGTATTATCAAGACCATCACTATCTATTTTAAGCTTATTTAAAGCATGAAGAGTAACATCAAGACTAATCTCTCCGCCACCCATTACTAAAGCAAAATCACTAACTCTTTTAAGCAATCTATTAGCAATTCTAGGAGTCTTTCTACTTCTTCTAGCTATCTCATAAGCAGCTTCATCACTAATACTAGCACCTATTACTCTACTAGTTCTTTTAACAATCATAGATAACTCTTCAGTACTATAAAAATCAAGTTTACATACTATACCAAATCTATCCCTAAGAGGACTAGATAAATCACCACTACGAGTAGTAGCTCCAACAAGAGTAAAAGGAGGTAAATCTATCTTAATATTTCTAGTTTGACCTTCACTACCTATTATAATATCAAGTTTAAAGTCTTCCATCGCACTATATAGTATTTCTTCTATATACTTAGGTATTCTATGTATTTCATCAATAAATAAAACATCATTAGGTTCTAAAGTAGATAAAATAGCAGCAAGATCTCCACTCTTTTCAATAGTAGGACCACTAGCAGTCTTAATATTACTTCCCATCTCATTAGCAATAATATGAGCAAGAGTTGTTTTACCAAGCCCAGGAGGCCCATATAATAATACATGATCAAGATTCTTATTTCTCATAAGCGCAGCTTGAATAAAAACTTTAATATTTTCTTTTACATCATTCTGCCCAATATATTCATCAATAGAATCAGGTCTTATACTCTTTTCAAAAGTATCACTTTCTATCTCATGATTACTTACTACCCTCTCGTCCATTATTCTCCCCTCCTATTAAATTATATATTTGATACCAATTCTTAACCCTATCAAACTTTATATTATCTCTATTATATTCACTATCAAATAATAAAACTTTTATTCCATATAAACTAACATCTTCAAGATGAGTAACACTATCATCAATAAATAAATCAATTTTATTATTATAACAAACAATCCCTTTATCTCCACTATTAGCAATCAATTTATTATATTTAATCCCATGTCTATCTAAATAATTCTTAGTAAGTAAATATGGATCTTTAATATATTTATCTTTTCTATAAGTTATAAATATTATTTCATTTCCTTCATCATATAGTTTATTTATTACTTCTACTGCTCCATCTTTAATAGGACTTTTATCCATAATATATTCTAGTCTATCATTAAAGAATCTTCCTTTTCCTTCTTTAGGCCATCCCATCATCAAAGTAAAATCATATGCTTTTTTATTTTTAATTCCAGTTCCACCTAGAACTTCTTTATCATATTTATCAGCTTCTAATAAAATAGTTTCATTAGTACTGCATATAGTATCATCAACATCAATCCCTATTCTCATATATACTCCTAACTATTAAGTAATAATTTAAGTGCTTCTTTAATTTGTAATTCTACACTATTTTCTCTATTTACATGACTTATTACTTTCTTAATATCAGCTCCTTTATATCCAAGAGCTTCAAGAGCAAGTACAAGTTCATCACTATTATCATTAACAATCATATCACTACTAGCAAGTTTACCTTTCAAATCAAGAATTATCTGTCTAGCAAGTTTATCTCCTATTTTAGGAAACTTCTTTAAATATAATATATTCTCTCTATCTATCGCATCAATAATACCATTAACACTACCAGTAGCCAAAATAGGCATAGTCATCTTAGGTCCCATACCTTTAACATTAATCAATTTAAGAAATAACTCTCTTTCTTCAAAAGACATAAAACCATATAAAGAATATTCATCCTCTCTAATATGATTATAAATATATACTTTATAGTTTTCTCCCTCATTAAACTTATATGGATTAGGTACATATACTTTATATCCTACTCCACCTACATCTATAACTATATAATTAATTAACGCACTAGTTATTTTTCCTTCTATATATTCATACATAATATCACCCAAAAAAATTATACAATAATAACCTTATGTTTACAAGCAAACATTCTCTTTATTAAACTTTTTATATTTACTTTTAATTCTAAATAAAGTATTCTCTATTTCTTTTTTACTCTTATTAGTAACCGCAGCTATCTCATCATTAGTAAAATCATTCATCTTAAGTTCAAATACTTCTTTTTCACGAAGTGTAAGTATATTCTTAAAATTATCTATAAACTCTTTTTCTTCTTCTCTATTAATAAGTATTGAATCAGGATTAGAATTACTATCAACAAATAAATCATTTATTAAAGATGACTTATCAGTTAATTCTTCAAAACTAACACTTTCATTAAAATACTTATTCTTATTTCTAAAAGTTCTTCTAAGTTCAGATATAATAGATGATTTAATACATACACAAGCAAAAGTATAAAACAAAATATTCTTACTTGTATTATAATGTTCAATAGCGTTCATAAGTCCAAGCATACCCTCTTGATATAAATCATTATAATCTATTCCCTTAATTTCATATTTATATAATAATTCTTTTATTATTTTATTTATAATAGGTTTATATTTATCAATAAGAATATTTATTGCTTCTTCATTTTTATTATGTGATAGTTCAATTAATTCATTATCATTAATCATAAAAACTCCTACGTTCATTTTAACAAATATTATTTACTAATTCCATAAAATATTTAAAAAAATTCAAAAAAATGTTGAAATACCTATTTTTATATGCTATAATCATTTTTGTACAAAGGAAGTGCAATAATTTGCGCTCATAGCTCAACTGGATAGAGCATTTGACTACGGATCAAAAGGTTAGGGGTTCGACTCCTCTTGGGCGCACCATATATTTATCGGGAAGTGGCTCAACTTGGTAGAGCATTCGGTTTGGGACCGAGAGGTTGCAGGTTCAAATCCTGTCTTCCCGACCATTAAGTAATTAACTTCACTATTGTGAAGTTTTTTTATGCATAAAAAAATAACTTTAATCGTTAAAGTTATTTTCTCTTTTTAAATATATCATTAAATATCTCTTTATAATTACTAACAGGTACAAACTTAATTTTATTAAGTAAATCACTATCTAAACCATTTAAATCATTAATGTTACCACTAGGAATATATAAAGTACTAATATTATTTCTAGCACACGCTATAGCCTTCTCTTTAATGCCACCAACACTTAGTATTTCACCCTTAAGTGTAATTTCACCAGTCATAGAAATACTATCATCTATTATTTTATCTTTAATATAAGAAATAATAGCTGTAACAATCGCAGTACCTGCAGAAGGTCCATCTTTAAGAACACTAGCTAAAGTAAAATGTATATGTATATCTCTCTTATCAAAATAATCTTCATCAATACCAAAATACTCACTATTACTCTTAATATAATCTATAGCTACTTCTATACTCTCTTTAGTAACATTACCAAGAGATCCAGTAAATGTAAACTTACCACTTCCTAAAGAACTAGCACATTCTATAAATAAAGCATCTCCCCCATTATAAGAACAAGCAACTGCTTTAATAACACCACTAGATTTAATTTTAGAAAGAACACTTACATTCTTTTCTATACTTAAGTACTTAGAAACATCTGAATCATTAAGTTTAATACTATTTATTTTTCTATTCTTTTTAATATTATCAGTTATAACTCTTCTAATTATTTTAGAAAGACATCTCTCAAGTTCTCTAACACCAGATTCATTAGTATAATTTTCAATAACATCAAGTATTATATTATCATCTATCTTAAGTGAATTACTTTTAAGACCATGTTTCTTAAGTAATATAGGTATTAAATAGTTATGTGCTATAGTAAGTTTTTCATGATCAGAATAACCAGATAATTCTATTATTTCAAGTCTATCAAGAAGAGCTTGTGGTATATCATTAATATTATTAGCAGTTAGTATAAATAACACTTTACTTAAATCTACTTCTTCATCTATATAATTATCTATAAAATATTTATTTTGTGAAACATCTAATATATCAAGTAATGTACTACTAGGATCACCTCTATAATCACTCTTAATTTTATCTACTTCATCAAGTAAAAACACCGGATTATTAGTACCACATTTTATTAATGATGAAATAATCTTACCTGGATTAGATCCTATATAAGCTCTCCTATGTCCTGTAAGCTCAGCACTATCACTCATACCTCCAAGAGATATTTTAACAAACTTTCTATTAACAGCTTTAGCAATACTACTAGCAAATGTAGTTTTACCAACACCAGGAGGCCCAACTAAACATATAATCGGACTTGGCACGCCACTTGAAATACTTTTAACAGCCATATATTCTATTATTCTATTTTTAGCTTCCAACATACCATAATGAGATTCATTAAGTTTAGCTTCTATCTTATTTAAATCCCTCTCACTACTACTCTCTTTACTCCAAGGTATACTAAGTAAATATTCTATATAATTTCTAATAACACTCGCATCAGGACTCATCTCACTACATAAAGAATATCTATTAACTTCACTATTTATCTTTTTTCTAATTCTATCAGGAAGAACAGTATTTGAAAGTTTCTCTTTAAGTTTACTAATATCTTCTTCTTTAGAATTAGTTTCCCCAAGTTCACCTCTAATAACTCTAATCTTTTCTTTTAAAAAGTATTCTCTTTGTTCATTATCAAGACTCTCTTTAATATCATTTTCTATCTTATTTTCTAAATCAATAACAGCATTCTCAACAGCAATCTCTTTAATTAATATTTTAGCTCTTTCCACACTTGAAGGATTAAGCATCAAACTAAACTTTTTAGATGATGATAAAGGTAAAAAATTAGCAATTTTATCTGTTAATATACTAAGAGATTCTTCATTTCTAACTTCAGATAATATAGAATTAGATACACTTGAGTTTTTATCTATATAATTTTCAAGTTCATATAATAATTTCCTATGATAAGCAGTAATTTCTATTTCACTATTAACTTCTTCATTAACATTAGTTATTATACTATCAAGTATATCTTTTTCATCAGAATAATTAACATATGAAATAACTTTAACTCTATATAATCCTTCAATTACTACTCTTAAGTTTTTATTAGGAAGCTCAATAACACTTCTAATTTTACCAACTACTCCAGTCTTAGGTAAATCACTCGCGTCCGGCATCTCTTCAAGAGCATTTATCGGACAAACAACTAATACTTCACTATCATGATAAAGTTTAGAAATAGATGTTATTTTCTTAGATAATTCACTTTTAAGCTCAATTCTAACTTCTTGATAAGGGAGCAAAACAAGATTCTTTAATAAAATAACAGGTAAATTACTTTTAATCATGTTTCCTCCTCGTATGAGTATTTATTATAAATATTATTAATATAAAAGTAAAGCAAAAACATAAAAAATTATATAAAAAAACTTGCTATTAAGCAAAGTAATTTTATTTTTTCAAACTCATACTAATATTAACATTATTTTTAATATCTTGAAGCATTAAATTATACTTAACAACTAATGCTGATAATGTAGAATTAGGTATTTTAGGTACATCTTTATCACTATCAAATCCATCTATAAAAGCATCTATATTTTTATCAATTTCATACTTTTTACATAAAGCATATAATTTATTAACATTAATACCTTTATATAATAAATTAGTATAATCAGAAAGTATAATTCTATCTAAATCACCAACATGTAATAATGATAACATAAGCACTAATCTTCTATAATTAACTAAAAGTAAAGTTGGATTAGAAACTATAAACTCTCTTACTTCTTCACTATTATTACCCATATCTTTAAGAATAATTTCTAATAAATTGTATACTTTAATAGCGTTATCTTCATCATAAATACTTTTAAGTCTAGGTATTAAAATATCAACAACTCTAGCATTCTTAAGTTTATTAAGCCAAAACGAACGTTTCTCAACTTCTTTAATAATTAAACATGTAGATTTAGAAACACTACTCATTCTAGCCTCACTCTTACCTTTAAAATATAGATCGTTATCTCTCTTCTAATAACCTCTATCCATATTAAATTACCTCAAAGTAAGCTTTTCACTTCTAGTATTTAACTCATCAATATATTCCTGATACATTTTAGTAATTCTATAATTAAATACACTAGTAGCTTCTTTACTTTCTGTATTTTCTAAAGCATCATATAAAACTTTAATATTAGATACATCTCCATCAATACTTTTAACAGCTCTATCTAAATCATATAAAGAATGCTTTTGAGTTATAAAATCAGGTACATTAAAGAACATAAATCTATCAAGTTCTACTCTTTTAAGAATAGCAAGAGTACAAACAAGCCTAATATTTGTAATACTATACATATTATTTTCTTCAATATATGCATGAGCTTCTTCTATAGTACGCCCACTACTTAAAAACATTTTTTCAACAGTATCACGAATTTCAGCTTTTTGTGCTTCTCTTTCCATTTTCATTTTTTCTTTTCTAAGTCTTTCATTTTCTTTATTAATATCTATTACTTGTTGTAAATATTTATTATTTGTTTTATTTTTTCTCTCTTCACCACATTTCATAGCTCTATCCATATCATTAGATTTAATTTTTGATCTTGTAACACATACATGTCCTATCATAATTACCTCCTATTTTAAAACTAAACTATTAGTTTCATTTCTTAAATAAGATTTATACTCTTCATACATCTTATTCATCGCATAATTGAAAATAAAATCATTTGATATATAATCTAACCCGCTAGTTACCTCAGTTATTAAATTATAATTTATATCACTACTATTTTTAAGTAATTTAACTGCTCTATCAAGTTTATTAATATCAAGACCCTGAGTAAAGAAAACTGGATGTTCAAAGAAAATAACATTATCTAAGTTTACAGTTTTAAGAATACCAAGAGCGCATACTAAATCTCTCTCATCAACATTACTAAATCCATATTCTTCAAAATACTTTAATGCTTCTTCTTCACTAAATCCATTTATTAAAAACATTTTAATGATTGTATTTTTAGTCTTATTACTACTTTGAGTATTATCTTTTTTAGCTCCATCCATTTCTATACTACTATATATATACTTTCTATATTCATAATAAGAATAACCTACTTTTTTACCATTATATTTTTTTACCATTATAGTTTCTCCAATCTCATAGTTTCTTTTAATGTATCCTTTTTATTTTTATAATCACTCATATATTCATTTATTAATCTACCAATTTTAACCGAACTGATAGTATCTACCTCTTCTTCACTCTTAAGTTCAACACTAAACTTATCTAGATCATCACTACCAGCATATTTACCAGCCACATTATATAATTTACTTAAACTTATTTTTTCAAAAAATAAACTTGGCATAGAAAATAATACATCATTATCTAAATTACCAACTCTTAAAACAGATAATATTTGTACTATTCTATTTTTATTTAAAAGTAATAAACTAGCATTATTATTGATATAATCAAGTGCTTCTTCCTCACTAAAACCATTTATCAAAAATAATGATTCAATAAAATTATAAACTTCAATCGCATTTCTTTCATCATAAACATCAGTTAATCTATCAGCTAAAGCACAACCTAACTTAACATTTTTAAGTTTTTTACACCAAAAGCTTCTTCTCTCCATAGAATAATCAGCATGACTCTTAATAATCCCATGCATAACTATATTTCTCATAGAAGATATTCTATCATTTTTAGCCTTATATTGACTACTAACCCTATTCCAATTAATTGGATAACTATTATATTCACTCATAAAAAATAACCCCCTTAAATATGCATAGATTATACCACACAAAAGAAGGTTTGTCAAATTATTTAAACAATTTATTTAAAATAGTTAAAATAAGTGTCATAAACCCACTATTTAATAAAACGAGAATATATAACTAAAGAAATTACAGTTAGTAAAAACGCACAAAGGAACAAATATGATAAAGATATATCAAATAATACACCCGCTATAAATACCCCTATCCCATCAGCAATATTAAGTATAAAATATCTTATATTTCCAAAAAGAAATCTAGAATCATCGCTAATCTCTCTTATAAAAGTACCATTAACTTTATCATCTAAAATCTTAGTAGTAATATAAGAAATACATATACTAAAAACATATATAACAGGTTTATTTACTATAAAAGCACATAAATACACTAATATTCTAGTTCCATATTTAATTAAATAACTCTTGAAAAGAGAAAAATCATCACTTTTTTTACTAAGTAATTTAGATATAATACTACCAAGTACACTACAAACTATTATAAATATTGAAGCAATACTCACACCCATATTTAAATAATCAGTCAAAAGTAGCATAAGCATACCAAATATCATATTATATCCTACTTCACATATAAACTGACCTAGTAAATAATAATTAATTCTTTTATCTTTAAATATACCAAAAACTGATTCAAGGAACTTCTTAAACTTATTCTTCTGAATAAAATAATCATTTTTAAAGAATAACATAATAACAGTAGATATCAAAGTACAAACATATACTATAAATAAACAAGTATTATAATCAATAGTATATTTTCCTATGGTAAGTCCTAGTAATAACCCACATAATATAATAGCGCTATCTTTAGCAAAATAATTAATACTAACTTGCTTCTTATATATATAATTACTCTTATTCACTAACGATAATAACGGATAAAATGTTAAAACAAATATATTCTCACACATAATACATAAAAGCATACATACTTTAACTATATAGTTATCATCAACAAACATAATAGTAAATAATGATAATGTTCTAAATATTAAAGATAAAGTAATTAGTTTTTTTAAATTAATTTTATTAGAAAAGAAACTAATAATAAATATAATAATTGAACTACATATTAAAGATACACTTAAAAGTTTACTTATTGAAGAAACATCAAACCCTATATCTTTAAGCCATAATTGTCTATAATTAGACCACACTCCAAACGAAAAAGACATAATTGCATATACAGTTAATAATACATATTCGTCTTTCCACTTTTTCATAAAACATTACCATCCTTAAACCATATATCTTTAATATTTGAATTAGCCGAATTAGGAGCAGGATTAGGTCTATCTATATGTACAAAAACAGGTAAATTAAATGCATTTCCAAAACATACACCATACCCACTTCTTAAAGTTTTAAGTTTATTTATAGTACTATCACTAATACTATGAGTTATATTTCTAACAACATCTAAATCTTCTGGATGAAACATTCTTAAAACTATATAGTTAGAACACTGACTAAGAGCAGTAGAAGAAAGTTCACTAGGTCTTTGAGTAACAAAACCAAGTATAACTCCATATTTTCTTCCCTCTTTAGTAATTCTATCAAAAATATTATAACCAATAATACTATTATCATTATCATTTTGAACATATCTATGTGCTTCTTCTAAGATAATATTTATTGGAAAACTACCCCTATCATTTAAATTAATACAATAATTAAAGAATAATTTAGAATATATTTTAGTAAGTACTTTAGCAAATCTTTCATCAACACTATTTAAATTAATATTCAAAAGTTGAACTTTCTGACCAATATTATTAATAAATAAATCATCAACAAATTCTGCTTTAGTAATCTTATCTTGAACATCAAAATACTTAGCATAATCACTATTTATAATAGAATCTAACCTTACTTTTAATATATTATTTACATCATATATCTTATCGCTCTTAAGAACTCCTTCGCTAAGTAAAGCAAACTCAAAAGCATAATATAAATCTTTTAAAGTATAATAACTACTTTTAACATCACTCTTAATATTTACCTCTTCATTAATATAATTTTCTAAATATTCAATTACAAGTTGTATAGTATTTATTTTACCACTTAGATCTATATTTAAACATTGCCTTAAAGTTCTAATATACCCAGGCTGTACAATCTTACTTTCTAAATTAATGTCTCTAGTATTATATGTTGTAAGAACTGCTATAACCTGATCTCTTATTTGAGTAGAAGATTTTCCTCCAGTAAGTATATCCATTAAAGCTTTAGCAATAATATTATTTTTATATGTAATTACATCTTCTTCATCACTAGTAAATAAATATACAAGTTTAAGAGCTTTTTCTATTATAGGAATCTGATTAGCAGAAGTAGCACCTAAAAGTAAAGCTAAATCATCAGCATCTAAAAACCATACTGGTATTTTAACTATATCTCCCATATCAAACTTAGTATCAGTAGTAAGAGACTTATATCTAATATTTTTAGTATTATTAATAGTATTAAAAGCACTATGATATTCTCCATAAACATCAAATAAAACTATATGACAGTTACTAGGAATATTATTTTTTCTATAAAAAAGATTTTGAATTATACGTGATACAAAACTACTTTTTCCACTACCAGTATTTCCAAGAATAGCAAAATGATTAGAAAATAAATTATTAATATTAGCAGAAACATTAAAAGAAGGATAAATAAGAGATTTACCTATATAAACATTATCTTTAGATTCTATTTCTTGACTACCTAAAAGACTAACAACTTCTTCTCTATTAATAAGTCTAATACTTCCATTTATATTTGGCATATGTATATTACCACTTACAAAATTACCATTTATAAACTCGCCAGATATTATTACATCTATAACATCTACTGTAATATTAACAATTTCTCCAACTATTTTAGTTTTATCATTCTCAAATATAATATGTACATTTAATAAAGAACTTTGTACCCTTTTAGATATATTCTCTATTTGTACTTCATATTCATTAACAGATATTATATTTCCAAACATATTTATCCCTCTATTCTTTTTTAATTAGGTATTACTTTTATTAATATTTTTCTAAAAACGGCTGCCTCCACCACCTCCACTTCCTCCACTACTTGAAGAAGAAAAGCCACCGCCTCCTCCACTTCCTGAAGAAAATGAACCAAAACTTGAACCTCCAGAACCTCCAGAGCCACTACTTCTATCCTTACTAAGAGTGTAATTCTTTTGTTTAATTATCCCACTACTAAGTTGTCTATTAAGCCTATTTATATTATCAAACATATAATAATTATAAAGTAGTTCACTATTATTCTGATAAGACACATCTTTCATTTTAAGTTCCATAAACTTAACTAACTTTTTAGCTTCTTTAAGTACAACAGCATAAGCAAGATATTTATTCCATAACTTTATATCAGGTAAATCTTTATCATCAAACAAACTAAAATCTCTAAGATAGTTTTTAAGTCCTACCACTTTTTTATATTCTATAACTCCATCTTCACTCTTAACTATAATTTTACCGATAAAATAACTACAAATGCATCCTATTATCAAAGGTATATACATAATCCTAAAATATTCATTAAAATAATGTATATTACTATAAAAACTAACCATATATCCAAAAGTAAATATAAGTAAAGCAAAAAATATCAATTTACTAGCATCTTTTAGCATAAACTCTTTTTTTAACTTCAAGAAATGATTAATAGGTATTAATAAAGCCCCAACAAATATTATCAATAATAAATTAACGTTTAATAAAGCAAGTACAATAAGAGCAATTATAATATAGAAAAAAGTATTGTATTTTTTATCAGTCTTATATTTATTCTTAATAGTATATTTATTAGCCTTATCTTCTTTCTTACACTCATCTGTATAATCTTTCCATCTATAATATAAATATGAACTATTATACGAAGTTTCTATTGATTTTTTAACAGCTTTATAACTTACTTTATCACTATTTCTAAAAATAATTTTTTTAATTATTGCTTCTTTTGTACTAAGATTCTTTTTTGTATCTAATTCTAAGAAATAATTATCTTTATCTTTTTCATCTTTTACATATTTAATAATTCCTTTATCAATCATTAAAAGTATATCAGCACTAAGTGTATCATTATTAATATCCCCATATAATAAATAACTTATTTCTCCAGGAGTATCTTTAACTAAATCTCTATAATATTTTCCTATAGAACTATTTCCTTTTTTATTGTAATAATAGTTATTACAGTAAGTTATAACCAAAAACACAAAAGATATAATAACAGCATACACACTATAATTTACAGTAGATAACTTTTCAGCATTAATAGCTAAATATTCAAGCTTTGTTATCTCATTAAAAAGCACTTTCTTTTCTTCACTATCATCAAGTTCATCTATAAAAGAATAAGTTTCATAATAATTATCATATGTTGGATGTTCTTTATAATAATCAAGTTTATATCTAGCAGAAATTAATTCTAATTTCATATAATTAGTTTTTATTTCATTTAAAATAGATAGATATTCTTTAGCATACTCATTATCATTTATAGTCTTAAGATAATCTACTAATGTTTTATAACAATATCTACTCGGATTCTTTTGACAAGAAACTATTTCTTCTTCAAATTTCTTCTTAACGCTATTTATATAAAGCATTCTTTCATAATTAGCTTCATTAGCACTATTTTCTTCATATTTAAGTATCTTATCTAAAGCATCAATATTAGATAGTTTATTAGAATCTTTTATAACATTTTTATTAAACACAGCTCTAAAGGACAAATTATCAGAATTTCCTTTGAAATCACTTATATAAGCATGTAATTTATTGTTACCAATTTTCTCAACAGTTCCATTAAGTGGTCCATGTGCCCATACTCTAAGAGAATCATTATCATTAAATGTAATATTAATATCAAAATAATCTATATCCTCATCCATTTCATTTTTATCAAATATTTTCCACCAAATCTCACCAACATCATTATGTTTAACACATATGTTTTTAATAATATACTCTATATAAAAAGCTTTATCATTTTTACTAGGCAAAAACATTTTATAGCCAAATCCATTAATATAATTATTAACTACATATTTACCAAAATCGCCTTTATTCGCACTATTTACAGCATAAAAATCAGTTCCAGTAATATTATTAAAATCAGGTTTTTCCTGCTTATCCGCAGCCATAATTTTAATAAGTTCTATACCAGAAGAATCATATAATGAAGAATAACCTAAAATAGGAAGACTATTATCAATTTCTGAAGAGTTTCTCTTATAATAAATACGCCTTTCATATCCATTATAATAGCCATCAAGTTCAAAATACTCTTTTACCTTTAAATCTCCATTACTAAGAACTACACCATCAACATAATACTTATTTATACCATAAGCATTAACATCGAAGGTAAAACTTATAAAAACAAAAAATAATATTATAATATACTTTACATACTTCACGTACTATCACCTATTATAATATTATCATATTTAACTCTAATTTAAAATAATAAAAATTTGATTTAAATAATTTTAGAATCATCTATCATGTTTTTTTCTAAAACTATATCATATATTTCATTACATTCATATTTTCCTTTTAATTTAACAGGAATATATTCTTCACTAACACCATAGTAATATCCTTTATCTTCTCTTTCAATAAGAACGTTAATTTTCCTAGAAATAAACTTTTCAATATATGCATTTTCAAGTTCTTGTGATAAAGAAATAAGTCTTCTAGCTCTATCTTTCTTTACATTTCCAAGTACTTTGTTTTCCATTTTACTAGCAACAGTTCCATTTCTATCAGAATAAGGAAAAACGTGTATTTTTGCAAAACCAATACTCTTACAATAATTATATGTTTCTAAAAAATCTTCTTCACTTTCACCAGGGAAACCCACTATTACATCAGTAGTTAAAGAAATATCTTTTCTATATTTTCTTATTTCATTCACTTTATTTGTAAAATAATCTAAGTCATATTTTCTATTCATAAGTTTTAATATTTTATTGCATCCACTTTGTAATGGTATATGTAAATGAGAAACAAACTTAGGATTATTCTCGATAATTTTCATCATACCATCATCAAGCTCAGTAATTTCAACTGATGATAATCTAATTCTTTTAATTTGATCGATTTTGCTAATTTCATTAATTAAATCACTAAGTCTTTTTCCATTAGAATTATATTGCCCAGTATGTATTCCACTTAATACTATCTCCTTATGACCATTCAAAGCGATATCATTAAATTCTATAAGACATGTATTAAAGTCTTTACTTCTAACTCTTCCTCTTACATATGGTATTATACAATAACTACAAAAGTTATTACATCCATCTTCAATTTTAACAAAAGCCCTATGATTATGTTCATATTTTTTAATTTCCATATCTTCAAATAACACATTTGACATATCATACATTTTTATAATTCTTTTTTTATTCTTAACAAAATCTTCTACATATTCCACAATATGACTTTTATCTTTATTACCGAGAATAATATCTGCATTTATTAAATCCTTTATCTTTTCTTTATTATTTTCACAAAAGCAACCACAGGCAACAACGATAGCATTTTTACCATTATGCTCTTTTACATTATTAATTACTTTCTTACTTTTATTATCCGCAGTATTTGTAACAGTACACGTATTGACCACTATTACATCAGCGCCATTTTCAACTTCAGTATAACCTTTATTCAAAAATAAAGTTCTTATGAATTCACTTTCATAAGAATTTACTTTACACCCAAGAGTTTTAATCATAAATTTTTTCATATTTTTGTTGGCAAGCTAGTTCTAAAATCTTTAAGTATTTTAAGAAATTGTTCTTCCTCAATATAGCTTTGAGCCTCAGTAACATCTTTCTTCTCAACTTCAATTTTATTAACCTTAGGAGCACCATCTTCTCTTTTTTCTTCAGTATAAGAAATAGAAATATTAGCAGCATTTCTTAATAATTGCTCATAACTTATAATAGCCTTCTTTTCTTGTTCTTCTTCATACTTTTGAATCATAGCTTCATTATCTGATACACCTAATTCATCAAACTTTTCTTGTTTTCTCCTTTCTAGTTCATCGGTTGAAATAACCGCATTTTCTTCTTCATTATTTTCATAATTATCTATCAATGAATAAAAATTAGTATTATCTTCTTTTACTTCATCACTTTTATTTGTTGAGTTCATAACTAAATCATCTTTATTGATTGCATCATTATTTTGAGAACTTTCATTTAAAACTTTACTATCATCATTTAATACTTCTTTAGCAATATTTATATTTTCATCAGTATCGCTCATTCGTTTTAAAAGTTCATCTTCAAGTGAAAACTTACTACCAAGTTCCTCATAATACTGATTTCTAGTTTTTATTAATGCCATAATCAAAACTATTAATATTAAAAGCATTATAATTAGAAATATTATAAAATAATCTTCTGTTACAAAAGTATTCACAAAACTCATTATATTTGACATAATCACTCACCCTTTACATACAATCTTACACTAGCTATATATAAAGGAACAGTTTCACTTCTAAGAACGTTATTACAAAGTGAAGTTTTAACAAAACCTTTATCAACTAGTATTTTTTCTTCATTTTCACTTAAACCACCTTCTGGTCCAAATGCTATACTAATTGTATCATTCTTATTGTTACTTGTTAACACTTCAGATATATGTTTTACATTATTTTTGTCAAGCGAGCACAAAATCTTTACATTCGACTTGTCATCTATGCTGTCAATGTCAATAATACTCTGTATATTAGGTTTGTTTATTCTATAACACTGTTCACTAGCTTCTTTAACAATTCTATTCCATCTAATAAGCTTTTTTTCATAATCATTTTTCTTTAGCTTATATTTGCAATGAGAATACTGAACTATCACAAACTCAGTATATCCAAGTTCGGTTCCATGTTTCAATATTTCGCCCATCTTGTCTTCACTTAAAAGTGGCATGTAACATACAAAATTAGTATTTTTTTCATTATCCTTAAAAATCCTATCAATCCTAGCACTTAACAAATCTTTATTTAAATTGCAAATATAGCTTTTATCATCATATACAACTATTATTTCTGTATTTTCTTTCATTCGCATAACATTTTTTATATGATTCATATCATCACTATTTAAATATAAGATATCATTATCTTTCGATTTAGCAAAATATTGTTGCATGTTTCCTCCTATTTAAGAACAATAATTGTTTGACCATCATTATAAAAATCAACCATAAATGATAGTACTCTTTTGTCATGTTTCAAATATTCATAAGTAGCCTTTTTTAGTATACCCATTCCCTTACCATGGACAAGTATTAACTTTTTATGTGCAGTTCTACTAGAATATAAATCTATAAACTCTTTTAGTAAGGCAACAGCGATAGTCCTATCACAACCATGTACATCAAGAGATGGAACATTATATAAAAAAGGATTAATCATAGTATCACCTCTTTATTCAATTATATATCGTTTCAACTAAAAAAACTATTACAATATAAGTTTTTCATCAACAGAATTAATAAAAGCATTAATTATACAATTAATTTGATTGTTGATTATTGAATATACATTCTTACACGGCATATTTAATATAGCAGAAATTTCTTTTATACTGTAAGCTTTGTCAAATCCAATACCATAAAACATACATAAAACTCTATAATGGTCAGGCGGCAAACTTGCTTGAATCTTTTTTATAATATCATATATATTAACATTTATATTTTCAGCATAATTAAAATCGTTATATCCAAAATGTATTTCTTTTTCTTCTCCCAACATATCGACTACTTTAGTAGTTAAATAAAACTCATTTTCGTAAATATCAATATTGTAATCATAAAAAACACTACCATCTTTACTGATAAGTTTTATGCCTTTTTTTGCTGCTTCATTAACTCTAAACATGACTACAGAACCTGTAATTGTATTGAGTTTTCCGTTAAGCAAGTTACTGATTAAAATGTTATTGTCAAAAAGTAATTTACACAAATCACTACTCATAATTTATCCCCCTTAAATTCCTATAACAATTTCTTCATCTTATTGAAAACAAGCATATTATACTACATTTGATGCATTATTTCAATAGAAAATCTTTTTCATACAAAAAAGAAACTCAATTGCAGAGTTTCTTTGCATCTTCATTATAAACAAGAGCACTATTTTTATATAAAGAGCACCAAGTAGCGCTCATCTTTAAACTGCCGTTATTCATACTACATTTTCCGTTGTTATATAGTGAATAATATCCGTTTTCATATAAACAATAAAGCTTATTTGTATTATAATTCCAATTCTTTCCATCATATTCTTTAAAAGCAATAATACTATATTTTTTTGTATTAGCGGATGTTTCCAAAGCATCATCGTTAACATTAGTAATCACTTTATACTGTTTACTCATATACTCATTTACTACATATTTAGCATTGCTAACATCAGTAGGAGTACTCATTATATCTATCATATCTCTAGTATAAATGTTATTATAGTTCATATATACAACATCTTCTTCTTTAATATTAAATCCAAGTAAATTAGCATACATGCCATTTTCGAATTTGTATTTTCTAGGACATTCAAAACTATCACTATATCCAACTATTTCCTTGCTACCATTTGAAGTGCAATAGTATAATTTATATAACAATGTTCTATAAACTACTGCATCATCTTTTTTATTTTCTTCTTTTATAGCAATTCTGGGAAAAGTATTTTTACTTTTTACAAATATATAATCTACAACTGTAAGACCAAGTAAAATTACTAAAGATATTATCAAATAGATAATTATTTTTTTTATACTACGCATCTTATTCCTAATCTTTAAGTGTTGCATACATTATTGCTTTAATAGTATGCATTCTATTCTCAGCTTCTTCAAACACTTTACTCTTATCACTTAAAAATATGTCATTCGTTACTTCCATAGCAGTTAATCCAAATTTATCATGAATATCTTTTCCTATTTCTGTATTTAAATCATGGAAAGATGGCAAACAATGCAAGAAAATTGCATCGCTATTTGCGTATTTAAAACATTCTTCATTAACTTGATAAGGCTTTAATAGTTCAATTCTTTTAGCCCAGATATCATCATCCTCACCCATTGAAACCCAAACATCAGTATATATTACATCGGCATTACTAACACCATCTCTAACATCGCTAGTAAGTTTAATGGTACATCCATTCTTTTCAGCAATTTCTCTACATGTATTCACAAGTTCTTCACTAGGAAGTAATTCTTTTGGAGCCACACAAGTGTAATTTAATCCCATTTTAGCACTTGCTACCATTAAAGAATTAGCAACATTATTTCTAGCATCACCCATAAACACTAAATTAATTCCTTTTAAGTGACCAAAATGTTCCTCTATAGTTAATAAATCTCCTATCATTTGAGTAGGATGGAAATCAGTTGTAAGTCCATTCCAAACTGGTACACCAGCGTACTTGCCTAAATCCTCAACTATATCTTGACCAAAGCCTCTATATTCAATACCATCATACATTCTACCAAGTACCTTAGCAGTATCTTCAATGCTTTCTTTTTTACCCATTTGTGAAGCCTTAGGATCCAAATATGTAGCATGCATACCTAAATCATAAGCTGCAACTTCAAAACTACATCTTGTTCTCGTAGAAGTTTTCTCAAATAATAAAGCAACATTCTTTCCTTTCAAATATTCATGATTAATATGATTTCTTTTTTTATGTTTTAAATCCTTTGCTAAATCTAACAAATATCTAATTTCTTCTTCACTAAAATCTAATAATTTCAAAAAATTTCTTCCTCTTAAATCTACCATAATATATATCTCCTTTACTCTGTATAACTTAATTTTAATATGTTTTTTAAAATTTCACAATACTTTTATTTATATTTACAAAAGAAACTGATATAATATTATTGGTGAGGAATAATGAAAAAAATAATTTTTATATTGTTTTTGTTTTTGCCATCTATTGTATTTGCATATGAAAATGAATATTTTAAAGTGGATATAGATGACACATATAATGAAGTATCGATAAACAACACAACTTACATATGGACAAGCAAAGAAACAAACGATTTGCCAATTATAACAATAAACATATCAAATAATGATAAGCAAAACTTACACAACTATAAAGAATACAATGAAAAAGACATTGATAATTATAAACAAGCATTAAAAAATGAATTCAATAAAGAATTGAGTAAATATGATATACAAACTAATATAAATACCATTAATAAAATAACTATCAACAATTTACCTTCAATCTATTATGAAGCATTTTCAAACACGAAAGATATTTACGGATATGATATATATCAATACAATTATTCATTCACAACCAGTAATTACATTTCTTCAATAACATATTCAAGTGACAAAAAAAGTAATGAATTAGAACAAATAATTAAATCGTTCGAAATAAAAGATACCGCTATAGAAAGCAAAACTTTTTTTGAAGATAAAAATAATATCATATTCATTTCTGGAATATCAATTGGTATTTTACTTTTCATCATCTCAGAACTTATTAAAAAGAGAAAATCTGTTTAATAAGCAATATATACTAATGTTTTTCCTGCTTCACAGAGACTTACTAGCCTTCTCCACAGGCTTAAATTCCGGTACTCACTACCGTATTTTTTATTTGTACAATTTTATATAGTTTTTAAAAACATTTTTAAACCCTCAAACATTATATTAATACTGGCATTCAAATCTCTATCAATCGTTTCACCACATTTTTTACAAACATATTCTCTTTTGTTAAGATTTCTATATTCATCGTCACAAAAGCCACATTTGTTACATATCTGACTTGAAGGATAAAATCTGTTTACCTGATAAAAGTATTTGCCTTTTAAAACAGATTTATAAGCAACTTGCCTTATAATTTCACCAAAGCTAGCATCACTAATATACTTAGAAAGATGCTTTTTATTTGAAATTAATAATTTTTCCGATGATATATCCTCTAAAATCAAAATGTCATATTTGTCTGTCAATTCTTTTGTTATTTCATGAATATAATATTTCCTAGAATTAGCAAGTTTGGAATATAATCTACACAGTTTAACTCTACATTTATAATAATTAGTACTACCCTTTACTTTTCTACTCAATTCTTTTTGAGTTCTTCTAATTTGCTTTTTATATTTTAGTAGATATTTATTATTTTTATAACTTATACCATCAGATAACGTCAATAGGCATTTAATTCCTAAATCAATGCCAATAATACTACAAGGCATCTCAATAAGAGCAGCATCTTTAATTTCATATAATATAGAAACGTAATACCTTGTATTTCCTTCAATTGAAACAGTAACATTTCTTAGTTTACCTTCTATTTTTTCAACATTTCTATAACCTCTTATTTTTATATAACCTAATTTGGGCAATTTTATCATTCTTTTGTTTAAATCTAGAATTATATTTGTATAACCATTTATTTCATAATTATCTACTATATAACTACTATGCTTATATTTACTTTTAAAATTAGGCTTACAATTCTGATCCTTTTGCATTAATTTATATGAATCATCCAATTTAAAAAGTATTTTTCTTATTATAGTATCATCAGCATATTTTAACATAGGAATCCTTTGTTTCAAATCACTCATATAATCCTTAATATTATTTTGAGAAGTTTTATAACCATTTTCCATCATATAAGCCAAATAATAATTATAAACATATCTTGTATATCTAAAAATATAATTTAAACTTTCTTTCTGTTTATTATCAGGATATAGTCTAAATTTATAAGCTTTATACATTTTCCACCTCCATTTATATATTTCTTAATTCAAGCAAAATAGAACTAATTAATAGTTCTATCACGCAATACTAGACTTAATTTTTGTCAATGCTAGAGTTTCACATCTAGATACCTTTGCTTGAGATAATTTTAACATTTCAGCAGTTTCCTGCTGAGATAAACCAAAAAAATATCTATACTTAATAATACTTCTTGATGGTTCTTCTAAATTATCAATTTCTTCATCAAGCATAAGCTTATTAATCAAATTTTCATCAGTAGAATAATTATCTACTGCACTAGTTTCATATTCGTAACTCTTGGTAAACGCTGTTCTTTCAATAACACTAACAAGATAACTCTCATCAAGTTCTAAAAATTCAGCAATCTCTTTAAAAGTAGGTTCTCTCAAAAATCTGTTTTGTAAAATAGATTTTACTTTAGCATACCTTTTATAAATATCATAATAATCACTACTTACTTTTATATTTCTATCATTTCGTATATATTCAAGCATCTCACCCATAATATATTTATACGCATATGTGCTAAATTTAACATTAAGATTTTTTTTAAAATTTTCATATGCTTTCATTACACCAATACAGCCAACTTGATATAAATCTTCTATATTATAATTATTGCTATATTTTTTTGCTATTGAATATATAAGCCCATTGCATTCTTCTATAACATTATTCATACATTAAAAACCCCCACTGAAGAACGTTCGGTTTTAGACTTAAAACAATAATCATATAAATCGCTATTAACAATAGTATCTTTAATAATATTATTAACATCACATATAACAGTTTTCCCATTGTATCTATTAGTGATATTTGATATTTTAATTAAAGAATCAATACCATTTTTATCAATTAATAAAGTGTTTTTTAAATTGACACTAACATTCTTAGCACTTAATCCAAGTATAATTGGTATAGTTTCTTCTTCAAATTGCTTTACCTTGCTACTAACTAGTATTCCATTAACTCTAACAAATAATATTCCATTTTTATAGTCTATATCTAATATATATTCATCACCTCAAATATAGAATATACTATTTTATATTACTTGTGTTAAAAGTGACAAAATTAGACCTTTTATTTGCATGACATTTTATTACATTTTTCTTAAAAACAATAAGTATAGCGCCAATTAAAGCTAAAGATATTATACTTACTAAAACACACTCTTCAATATTGTCTAATGTTTTAGGATTTTCAACAATATCTTCATTAGGTGGTTGTTCAGGTTTTTCTTCTTTAGGTTCTTCCATTATTTTTGCTATACATATACTTTTTTGACACAATTTTTCATCAAAAACAACATTTCCTTCAACATCATAAAGAATAACCTTACTTGTAATATACCTATAGAATGTTTTTTTACTATTCTCAATTTTTTCGTATCCTTCTAAATTGCTATAATATTCATCTGTTACATTATTTACAACATTGTATGTTTTATATAGTTTATCTCTATATGTATAAAACAACCCACCACATGGCCTCCTATCATAATAAGACTTATCACTAGAATCATATAAGTAAGTTGATGTCCCAGAACCATTTATAGCCATTTTCTCTTTCATAACAACTTCAAGAAATATTCCCTTTGTATAAAACATTCGCCAAAATGTCACACCTATTGAATTGTAATGTACAATAATTTCTAAATTATTTATATCATATTCTTTTTTCAAATTTAACGATATCTTACAATCTTCATTGAGTTTAACATAATCCTTATAATCACCATTATTAAGTCCAATAGGTTTGCACTTATCAAAATAGACATCCTCTATATCATATTCTATTTTTTCACTATTTTCTTTATTAAATATCTCTATTTCGCTAAAGTAAATTTCATCCATAAAACCAGTAAATAATAAATGATCTATTTCGCTATATGACGGATTATATACCTTCCTTTCACTTTTAATTTCCCTTTCAGATAACTTTTCCGGCTTAATCATAGTATCACTACTCCATTCAGAATATTTACTATCATTTAAGTCAAATTGCTTGTCACCTATTTTTTCTTTTGGCAAGTATTCAATATCTGTCATTTCTTCTTTTTGCCATAAAAATCTTTCCTCACTTTGTATAATTTCTTCTTTAACATTTTTTGGAAATACTTTTTGCCATTCTGAAAACGTATAAGCTTTAACGTTTAATAATGCAAACAGTAATAAAAATATAACTAAAACTTTTTTCATAATACCTCCTTCATATAAATTATTAGCCATTGCTTTTTAAAACACTTCTTTTTTTATAAAAAAAATCAATTTTACCATTAACTTTACAATCAAACTAAAAATCAAAAAAATAAAATATAACATATATTTTTCTGTAAAAAGATATTTTTAAAACGTAATAAATATTTAAAAAAAACAAAATGACATATTAAAAAATAAATATAAAATTTTGTGTAAATTTACACATAAAAAAACACTATGGTTAATAATCATAATGTTTTATTCTTCGTCAATATATTTCTCACAAACTGTACAATAAATAGCATTCTCACATAATTTCTTTTTGCATCTTGGACAAATTATATTTTTTTTATCATTAACAATTACATCCATTTGGACATTATCCTTCAAATCTTCTTTTTTATTAACTACTCCAAGATTATTTTGAATATATGCTACTTTTTTACTAAAAGCAAGAATACAATATAATACTAAATTAATAGGATACACAAGCAGGAATACACCAAACCATTTAGATTTGCCAAATTTTTGCGCTAATCTTATATGTATTTTAAAAGTAAAATATACACTACAAACAAGAGGTATAACCAAAAGCACCAACATATATAAAGAAACTAAATTAGATAAATAAACTACAAATGAAGTAAATATAGAAGGTATTATAAGCCAAAATATATTAGTCCATTTCATATCACATATTTTAAACATAATAAATATATTATAAACAGGTATAAACAATTTCCACGATTTTTGATTAGCTTTTTTAAATATTTTACCTAAACATACAATAGTTAAAACACACAATAATATTAATAACAAAATCATAACTAGTAAATTGTTGTTAATTAAATTACTTATATTTTTTATAAAAGTAATATCTTTTAGACTATCTAAATAACTCATATTTATCCCTCCACTACTATACATCTATTATAACAAAAATAAAATAGAAATACTAACTAATATTTCTATTTTAAATAATTATTTAAACAATTTTTTTATTCTTTGTATAAATGTAGTTTCAGTTTTACTACTATCATTAACTTTTACTTCTTTTTCTAGTTTTTGTCCATCCATAACTAATACGAATTTTGTTTCACTATCTTGATTATCACTATTACCAGCAAAAGTTTGATATTCCTCTCCAAGTTTTACTAATTCTTTAATTTTTGTACTACTTTCTTTTACTTCACCATTAATAAGTTTATTAAGTTTTTGTATACCCTCATCATTAAACTTACTAACTCCATCTGATAATTCATTTATACCACTATCTATTTGACTAACTCCATTATATAAAGTATTTAATGAGGAAGTAATACTTTTCACTGATTCTTCTTTAACACCATTACCAACTAAACTAGCAACACTACTTGCAACACTTGTTGATACATTATTAGCAGTATTTTCTAAAACACTAACTGAAACAACATCTGATACTTTTCTAGCAGTACGATTTTTAACATAACTAGCAGTTTCATTATTAGATTTACTTAATACATTTAAAACAGCACTAATTGATTTATCACTAGCAATTTTTATACATGATTCATTAGTTGTTACATCTTCTAAAGTAGCTTTAGCTTTCTCACAAGCTATATAATCTTCCATTTTTCCACTTTGAATTAAAAACTCTTTAAAGCTTTCACTAACTAAATTAGTAACATAACTAGTAGCTTCTCTATCCTCAGCTTCTAAACTTTTTTCAACTATTGCAAATGTACTATCTTGAATATTTTTCTTATATTCATCTGTTAAACTTCCCATAACACTAGCGTTAGCTTGACTAGCTATTTTACTAATTTGCTCATCAGTAAGAGCACTACTTTTATCATTTGAAAGTTTATTAATAGACATTTCTAAACTGTTTTTCAATGTAGAAGATCCATCTCTTAATAATTTAGTGCTATCATCTATCTTATTCATATTATCAGATAATTCTTTACTACTATCATAAAGCTTATCTAATTTATCAAATACTTTTAAATCGCTTGAATCTACAATTTTTGGAGTAATAACTGAATAACTAGTACCAAGTTCAAAACTAGTAGTATCATATTCAATAGTAATAGTATTCATATCCTTAAGACTACTGTACCCAAGGCTTTCATAAAGACCAGGTAACGCAATAGCTGTAACAATATTTTTAGAACCATTAGATATTATTTTTCCACTACTTACTTTAATGTTAGTATTTTCTTTTGATGAAATAATTGTTCCATAAGTTACAACAAATGGTGTATATAAAGTTTCTTTTTTACCATTGATTTTAGACACATGTTTATCACTATTAGTATATTTAAGTTTAATAACTACGTGTCCACTTTTACCAAGCATATCACTAACATTCATATCATTACCATCAAGACTATAAGAAGCACTAACACTAATAGGTAACTCTTTATCAGTTTTTCCTTGATAATAAATATCATTTCCATTAGCTTTCCATGTTAACTTATTACCATCTATACTATAGGTTTCATCTCCATTAATATTAAGAATATCTTTAAGTTCACTATAATCATCAAGACTATCTTTTTTATCATTATTTATTAAATGTTCATTAATAAACATACTTTTAATTTCACCACTATTATCAATTTTACCAAAAACCATTTCGTCTTTAGTAAGTGCCATAGTATTAATAGGATTTAATAATAAAGCCATAACTGCTACAGCAAATAAACCATTTATTTTTTTCATAATTTTATCCTTTCTGATTTCTGTTTTCATAATTAATTTATCAAATATTATAAGTATTGAAGGTAAAACAAATATAACTACTATCATACTTATAACTGCTCCTCTACTTATTAAAGTACAAAGAGAACCAACCATATCAATATCTGAATATACTCCAACTCCAAACGTTGCTGCAAAGAAACATAATCCACTTACAAGTATACTCTTTCCATTATAATTAAGCGTTTGAATCATAGCATCTTTACTACTTATACCATTTTTTCTCTTACCAATATATGTAGTTGTAAGAAGTATAGCATAATCAATTGTAGCACCTAACTGTATAGTGCCAAGAACTATCGGAGCTATAAATGGAAGTGTAACTCCTCCAAAATATGAAAATGACATGTTAATAATTATAGCTGCCTCAATAGCGCATATTAATAAGAAAGGCAATGAATAATTCTTAAGAACTATAAACAATATAATAAATATACATATAATTGATGAAGCGTTAACATTATTAAAATCAGTATTGCTTATAGTAATTAAATCTTTCATTAAAGGTCCTTCACCAGCAACTATTGCTTTATCATCATACTTCTTAACAATAGTATTTATTTCTCCTATCTGCTCATTAATCTCATCGCTTGCCACCTCATATAATGAGTTGACTAAAACCATTTGATAATTATCACTTTTAAACACTTTAAGCATCTTATCGCTAAGCATATCTTCACTTATTCCAAGTTTACTTATATCACTGAAACTTAAAGCAAAATCAACACCATCTACATTTTTAATTTCATTAACCATACTATCAATAGTATTTTCATTAGTATCATTACTTACAAGTATAATTTCAGGACTAACTATATTGAACTTATCTTTAAGCAAAGTATTAGTACTAATACTCTCTAAAGTTTCAGGAAGTGATTTATCCATTTTATAATAGACATCAATATTTTTATACCCTAAATATGCAGGTACTAATAAAATTAAAAATATAACAAATAACAAGACATGATTTTTAACAATAAATCTATTAAGAGGACTAAAGTCTAAATTAACGCTCTTATGAGAAGTCTTTTCAATTTGCTTATCAAAAACCAAAAGCATACTAGGGAACAATGTAAGAACACATACAACTCCAAGAATAACACCTTTAGCCATTACAATCCCAAGGTCCTTACCAAGAGTTAAACTCATAGTGCAAAGAACTAGAAAACCTGCAACTGTTGTAAGTGAACTACCCATAACTGAAGAAAACGTTTCATTTATAGCTTCCTTCATCGCATCTTTTTTATCCATATTCTTTTTCTTACTTTCATAAGAATGATATAAGAATATTGAAAAGTCTGTTGTAACTCCAAGCTGTAAAACTGCAACTAACGCTTTAGTAATATAAGATATTTGACCCATAAACAAATTAGTTCCTAAATTAAATACAATTGCAAACCCTATATTAGCAAGCAATAAAACTGGAGCTAAATAAGAATCTAAAGAAAGTTCTAATATCAAAATACAAAGCACAACTGCTATAACTATATATATAGCAATTTCTTTATTAGATAAGTTCATAGTATCAAGAACCATAGAACTCATACCACCAAGTTTAAGTTTATTATTAGTAATTTCCCTTATTTCACTAACAGCATCTAAAGTTTCATTAGAAGAAGTACTTCCATTAAAAGTAATAAATAAAATATCAGTATTATCATTATTCAAATACTTAGTTATATCACTAGGAAGCATTTCAAGCGGAATATTACTACCAATAACATCATAAATAGAAACTACTTTATTAACTCCTTTTACATTTGATATATCATTTTCAAACTTAAGTATATCTTTACTATTCATATTCGTTGTTACTGCAATACTGTAAGCACCCATATCAAAATCATCAGTTAATATATCTTGGCCTTTAATAGTTTCTATATCCTTTGGCAAATAAACCAAAATATCATAATTAATTCTAGTTAAACTCATCGCAATAAAAGAAATAACAAGAAGTATACATGAAATAACTAAAACTCTTTTAGGATATTCACAAATTTTATTAACTATTTTTTTCATATCTCCTCCATCTCACGCTAAGATATTTTATTACTAAAGTTATAAAATTAACACAATATTAAACTTTATTTTGTATGATAATCAACACTTTTACAAATATGTATTACTATGTACCATAAAGCATTTACCGAAATAGTAATTTATAGTATAATGTTAACAGGTGATTTAAATGGAAAAAGCAAATGATTTAAGAGTAATCAAAACTAAAAAGTTATTATATAATACTCTACTTGAATTAATGAAAACTAAATCTTTTGAAGAAATAAAAGTATCTGATATATGTAGTAAAGCATTAATAAATAGATCAACATTCTACTCTCATTATGAAGATAAATATGAACTATTAGTAGATTTAATAAATAATTTAAAAGAAGAATTTAGTCAACAATTAAATAAAAACAATAATAATTTAAATACAAGAGAATATTATCTAAAAATGATAAGTTTATTTCTTGATCATATAGAAGATAAAAAAGATATATATAACTCTATAATGATAAACAACAGAAATAGTATTATGATGGATATATTATTAAGTGTAGTAAATAAAGATATATTATCAAAAATTAAATCAGATGATATAGGCCTTAAAGTACCAAGCGATATAATTGTAAAGTTTTACCTAGGAGGCGTATTAAACATAGGAATAGAATGGCTTCAAAATAGTGATAAATACACAAAAGAAGAACTATTAGAATACTTAGAAGTTTTACTTCCAAACAAAAAATAAATATTACCAAAAATATTTATTTTTTTATACATCAATTTATACTTTTTCCATCAACATATAATTTATAACCATTAAAATCTGTATTAGTGTTATCACTATTTTTATATTCAAAACACATTTATTTTTCCATTAATAACATCTTTCAAAAGATGACCAAATACTTCAAAATAATTAGCTTTTTTAACATATTCTTTAACTATCAAGTCATATTTAAGCACTTCTCCGTTTATTTTAAGTATCATTTCACCTACTTTACTACCCGCTTCTATCGGAGCTTTAACATCATTTAATTTAATCTGTGTTTCATACTTAGCATCTCTATCATCTTTATTAAGTACAAGTTTAACATCATCTTTTAAATAATAATCAATATATTTTAAAGAACTATTACTTACAAACATCTTATTACTAAACTTTTCTTTATCATATATAGTACTAACACCATACATGCTATAACCATATTCTAGTAAACTAACAGTTTCATTAGTTCTATGTTCCTTAGTATCTTCTCCCATAACTATACTAACAAGTCTCATATCATTTTTCTTCATAGTTGAAGTTAAACAATACCCCGCATTATTTGTATACCCAGTTTTAAGTCCATCAATTCCTGGATAAAACTTAACAAGTTTATTAGTATTAACAAGCCAATGTTCTTTACCAGATACAGTAACATAATCTTCATAAATACTAGTATATTTTAAAATATCTTCGTGTTTTAAAAGTTCCCTTGCTATTAAAAATAAATCATACGCTGTTGTATAATGATCTTTTTCATCAAGACCATGAGGATTTACAAAATTAGTATTTTCGCATCCAAGTTCCTTAGCTCTCTTATTCATCATAGAAACAAAATTATCAAGTGTCCCACCAATATACTCACCAATCGCAACTGCTGCATCATTAGCGCTTGCTACAGATATACCCTTAATAAGTACATCAACTTTAACTTTACTACCTGCTTCAGCATATATTTGTGTTCCGCCCATACCACTAGCATTATTAGAAATAGTAACTTCATCATCAAGTTTAATCTTACCACTATCAAGAGCCTCCATCGTAAGAAGTAAAGTCATTATTTTAGTCATACTCGCAGGACTTCTTTTTTCATTTATATTTTTTTCATATAAGATTTTACCACTACTCTCTTCTGCAAGTATTGCACTCTTAGCATTAGGAGTAATATCACTAGCAAAGATTCCCATGCACATAAACAAAAAAGAAAAAACAACCAACAATATCTTTTTCAAACCAATCACCTAATTAATAATATGTAAACAAAAAGAAAATATCATTTATTTTCTCTTATATGTATAAAGAACACTAGGTCTATGTCCACCACCAGTTCTCATCTTATTTGTTTTAACAACCTTATCAGCAATAATTCTTCTAAATGCTGGATCAAGAAGCTTTTTACCTAAAATAACTTCATAAACTTGTTGAAGTTCACCTAAAGTAAAATACTCTCCCATCATATTAAACACAATATCAGTATATTCTATCTTATTCTTAAGTCTAAAAATTCCATCTAATATAACTTTAGCATGATCAAAAGCAATATAATTATTTTCAAGTATTATAAACTTATATCTATTAGTAGTATTATCAGTAACTACATATTTAGCTTTAAACTTAATTTCATCCACACCATTATCTAAAAACACATCTATAATATCATCTTTCATAAGTATTCTAATATTAAACCAACTAGTATTATCATTAAGTTTACCATTGAGTTTATTTTTATCGGTAAGCGCTATATAAGAAGTACTAATAACTCTCATTCTAGGATCTCTATTTACCTCACCATATGTATATAATTGTTCTAAATATATATTATCTAAATTAGTTTCTTTTTTTAATATTCTAAAAGGAGCATCTTCAATATCTTCATCTATATTAACAAAACCTCCAGGTAAACACCACATATCTTTAAAAGGATAGTTTTTTCTTTTAACAAGTAATACACTAAACATCTTTTCACTTAGTTTTCTATAATTATCACTTTTCTCACTAGAAACACTAAGTACTAATATATCTGTAGTTAATGACATTTTTTCATATTTATTAGAATCATATGATTTAAGAAAATCTTCTTCACTTTTATATTCCATTACTTCCTCCATATTCTAATTACTAAACTTTTCATTAATTTTCTTAGTATAATCATAATCATTATATCTTAAAAGTTTAATATTTTTATTTATTCTAAACTCAGCACTACACCCCTTATTATATGTTATATTAACTCCATCTACACTTAATATTACATCATTATTTGGAACAATTTTTATAGTTTTATCACCAGGCACAACTATAGAATTAATAAGACTTCTATAACATTTATTATTTATGGGAGCAATAGGTGTTAAAATCATAGCTTTAACTCCATCATATAATATACTTCCACCTAAGCTTAAATTGTATGCTGTTGAACCAAAAGATGAACAAACAAGAAATCCATCTCCTATAAACTTTTCAAGGTTTACATTATCCACAAACACATCACATCTAAATGTTTGTAAATCTCTTTCTCTAATTACCGTTTCATTAAGACTATAATATGTATCTACTTTTTCATCATGGTATACTTTAGTTTCAACTATAGAAGTATTAACTACTTTAAAATTTAAACTTTTTAAATCATTAACAAACTCTTCTAATCTATCAGCACTTATATCATTTGAAAAACCAAGCGTACCAGTATTAACACCAACATAATAAACATCACTATTATATTCACACGAACTAACAAGTCTTAAAAATCCACCATCTCCACCAATAGCTATCGCAAGATCATAATTTTTATCATCTATAATAAACCCATTATCTAAAAGTAACTTTTTAAGTTCATTATAAACTAAAGTACTCTTATCATTATAATTATAATATAATTTAATTCTAGAAATCTTATTCATTACTTCCCCCTAATACTTCTAATAATTTATTTATTATTTCATCTATAACAACATCTTTATTTTCACGCCTACTATTAAGTGCTACTGAAACTTTATCACAGTAATATTTATCATTATCTCTATCATATATAGAGAAAAATACTTCATTATCCTTTCCAAATCTATTATTTTCATCAGCCCTATTTAATTTACCACTAACTCCAATACCATAATTAGAATTAGTATATTCACAAATACTCTTACTCATTTCTTTAACTGTTTCAAAACTATAAACACTATACTTATCTATAACCTCACTACTAACTCCCATTTTAATTTTATAAAAGTTAGAATATGTAACAGCTCCAAAACTAAATACTTCACTTGCCCCTTCTATATTAGTAATCGCATTAGCTATGCCCCCACCTGTGCAAGACTCCATAGTGCTTATTGTTTTATTTCTTTTAGTTAATATTTCAATTACTTCCTTCATTACTACTCCTTTTCTATAACTATAATACATGTACTATCAGGTAACTTAACTACATTCATACTCTCATCATAAATACTTATTTTATCAAGTAAATGCTCCTCATACCCATCTTGTAAAAAACTCTTAGCCTCTATTATTTTAACATTTGGTAAACACTTTTTAATAAAATTAACATACTCTTTTACATTAAAATATCCAAATTGTTCTTTAACCTCATTAGGATAAGAATCACTACCCCAAGTATAAGTATATAAAAACTCCATCGCATCATTTACTTTCATCATAACTTTATCATCACTTATCTTTAGAAATGTAACTTTTCTTCCCTTAAAATCACTACAATAATTAATAAGAATATTTATATCTTCTAGATTTTTAAACTTAATAATTCTCTTTTCTTCACTATTTTCACTCATAACCCCATCTCTAATTATAATTCTTCCGCCATTATTAAGTACATCATAACTACTTTCTAAAGTCTTTTTAATAATATTATAATTAAACTTCTTCCCCTCATAAGTACACAAAGAAAACAATTCATGAATTATTGAAGAAAATATAATCGTATCACATCCACTAATATATTCTTTAAGATTAAGCGCATCCCCTTTTATAATATTCCATTTTCTATTTTCTTTAAGTTTCTTAGAACTAAGTTTCTCTATAACACTCTGTGAAATATCAATACCATAAATATCAAAATCACTATAACTATCTTCAAGAAGATTAAGAAGTGCCCCACCACCAGGCCCAACATCTAATATTTTCTTTCCCTTAACATAATCTAAAATAATACTCTTTTGCTTAAGTGAACTATTCATTCTATTCAAATAATTAATTTCATTATAAAATCTATCATAACCATCTTTTCTAAATCCGAATAAATCATAAAGCATATAAACAGACTTCTTATATTGATTATCAGCTTCATATGCACATCTAACATAATCTATAAGCTTACGTGCTTGAATAGAAAACTTAAAATCAAAAATCAAAACATCTTTTTCATATTTAATATTAAACTTAATATGATTATTATCTTTTATACTATTATTTATAATATCAAAATAATCCATGTCATTTAAATACTTCTCTATAATTCTTTTCTTATATATATTCACTTCTATATGATTATTATAATCAAGATATAACCCTCTCATCATCTTTTCAAAAGTAACATGTTTTATATTATTTCTTAAATTAACACTTATATATAAAAGTATTTTAATTTTTAAAGATAAATTAAAATCTTTCAAAGCCCCATCATAATACCATAGTTCCTCTTTTTTAAATAATTTATTAATATATTTTAAAACTTCATTTGGTAACTTATTAATATATTCTTTTTCTTCTAAAGAAATACCGCATTCAAGCATATTAATTCTATCTACTATTTTTACTTCTTCATTAATATCCCCATCTATTATTCTATCAATAGTACTATTAACTTTATCTTTAACTTTATTATATAAATCTATATTAACTCCACCTATAACACACTTATTAAGTATATATAAAACATTTCTTAAAGTTTCTTTATCTATATATTTATCACATATCAAATCATATAAAGGCTTATTCTTATTTAAATTAACTTCACCTTTAATATATTGTCCTACTAAACCATGAGTATATATAAGAGTATAAACTACTTTATCACTATACTCTTCATTATATATAGAAGCACTACCTATATTATGACAAAACAAATCATAATTTTTCTTCTTCCACAAAACTCTATCATCATTAGATCCACATTTACTAGTATCCATATACTTTAAAGTTTCACTAACATAATAATATTCTAAATCACTAACATCACATGAATTAAGTATACAAAAACACCTATATACATAATCAAATACACTATGTTTATTTATATCTTTAAGTCTATTTACATTATTAATATTATATTTAAGACTCTTAGTATTATATAAATAAGAAATCCACTTCAAACTAACATCTTTCTCTTTCATACTCTTAAGAGGACTAATTAAATATAAATTATTATCACAAATATATTTATATACTCTATCATCTATAA
>ERZ857629.432-NODE-432-length-59463-cov-23.372845_pt1 | contig 59463 bp, 59 predicted proteins | sample MGYA00519700_ERZ857629 | MGnify/ENA primary metagenome ERZ857629 (study PRJEB31778, sample SAMEA3449351) | human gut metagenome | biome: human gut; feature: human-associated habitat; material: faeces | place: United Kingdom | collected 2010/2012 ... | reverse complement strand
AAAAGGCTGTTTTTTATGTTTTTGTTTCAGTCCCCCAGTATTTCTCCACTGAGCCGTGAAACGGCGTGCTCGTTTTTGACATTATTTAGGTGTGGTATGTGAATGGAATTTTGTAACTTTGCATTTTATAATTATTATCACACATCATGATTGAGACTGCATTATATCTTATCCCTGTGCAACTGAGCGATGGCGAGTTGAACTGCGTGCTTCCACAAGCCAATATCGCCCTCGTGAGCCACATCAAGCACTTCATTGTGGAGAATGTGCGCTCGGCACGTCGCTTCCTGAAAAAATGCGACAGGGAAATCGACATCGACAGTCTCACTTTCTACGAGCTCAACCGCCATACCGACCCGCGACAAGTGAGCACCTACCTCGACGCGCTGGAAAAAGGCGAGCCGATGGGCGTGATTAGCGAAGCTGGCTGCCCCGCCATTGCCGACCCCGGCGCCGATGTGGTGGCTATCGCACAGCGCAAAGGACTGAAGGTGCGTCCGCTGGTGGGTCCGTCGAGCATATTGATGGGGCTGATGGGCAGCGGATTCAATGGACAGAGTTTTGCGTTCATTGGCTATCTGCCTATCGAGGCTGGAGCAAGAGCACGCAAACTGAAAGAAATGGAGCAGCGCATCGTGAAGGAGAATCAAACTCAGATTTTCATCGAAACTCCCTACCGCAACAATTCGCTGCTGGCGGAAATGGTGAAATCGCTACCCGCTAACTTGAAATTGTGTATCGCCACCGACATTACAGGCGAACGTGAACAAATTATCACCAGAGGGGTGAAAGAATGGGGAAAACACCCTATCGACCTGAACAAGGTGCCCACCATCTTCCTTCTCTACAAATAATTCGGCACGCTAACACACACAGAGCACTACACGAAATGAACAACAAGAACGACTATAAAACGACTAAACTTCCACAACAAGGGTCAATATTCTTCGATGACGATGAGTTTGAGCCTGTGCAGCAAGCCAAGCCTGCCGAAAAGCCATCCACTGCGAGCGACAACGAGGAGTGGCGTATGCACTTTGCCAGTTTTGGCAGTGGCTCAAGTGGCAACTGCGCCTACATCGGCAACGAGCACGAGGGCATATTGGTGGACTGCGGTGTGGAACCCGACCATGTGTTCAAGGAACTTGAGCGCAATGGCATAAAAATGGGGAAAATAAAAGGCATTGTCCTCACACACGACCATGCCGACCATGTGCGCTATGTGTACAAGATTTTGCGCAAGTATAAGAATCCGAGAATTTGCGTGTGGTGCACCAACCGCTGCCTGAACGGTATGCTCCGCAAGCACAGCATCTCTAACCGCATCAAGGAATATCACAAAGCCATTTATCACGAAATCCCTTTCACTTTGGCAGGAATGAAGATTACGGCTTTCAAGCAGTCGCACGACAGTGAGGACTGTAGCGGCTTCATGATTGAGGGCGGCGGACGCAAGTTTGTGATTTCGCCCGACCAAGGGGAAATCACCTCACGCGCCGACTTCTACATGCGCCAAGCGCAATATTTGATGATTGAGAGCAACTACGACCACGCCATGCTCGCCGCAGGCTCCTACCCTGCATATCTGAAGGCGCGCGTGGAAGGTGATAAAGGACACCTCGACAATAAGGTGACGGCACGATTTGTGGCTGATATGTGGAATCCGGAATTGAAATTCGTGTTCCTCAACCACCTGAGCAACGACAACAACACCCCAGAGATTGCCCTACACGAAACACGCTCCGCACTCGAAGCCAAAGGCGCAACAGTGGGCGACGCCAGTTACGCTCCCGACCAAGCCAACTGCGATGTGCAGCTCTACGCCCTCCCACGCTACGACACCAGCACCTGGTTCGTCCTCTAACCAATCCCCCCTCTATCATATTATCCGCGAAGAATAGGGTAACAAACGAGCATATCGCAAACGCAAAACATGAGAAAAATAATCCCTATTTCACATTATTTTTCTCATAGTTTTGTGGATTACGATATTTATTCTGTATATTTGCGATAGTCAAATCACAAAAAATAATCCGTTATGTCGGCAGAAGAACTTAAATCATACAGGTTAAACTCAATGGAAGAGCCTACTGACGAAATGCTCGAAGCCATCATGCTTGGAGTGCAAGAAACTGCACGCAAAACCACAGCAAAGGCAAAAGCTGAGCTTGACAGGCGTTTTGAAGAAGCTAAGCGTCAAATCAAAGAATACAGACAGCAATCTCATGGAATGCAACCGTAAGCCAGTTTTGTGTGTAGTAGCAGGTCCAAACGGCTCTGGCAAAACATCGACCACCATTCAACTGCTCTCAAACGAGTGGTCTGAAGGAAGTATGTATATCAATCCCGATAATATTGCACAAGAAAAGTTTGGCGACTGGAATTCGCAAGAAGCAGTTTTGAAAGCCGCCCAATACTCTACCCAACTCAGATACCAGTATCTTGAAGCACAACAGGATTTCGTGTTTGAAACCGTCTTTTCTTCAAAGGAGAAACTGGAATTTCTTCAAAAGGCACACGAAGCCGGATTCTTTATCCGATTTTTCTTTGTGTGTACCGACGACCCAAAGATCAACGTGGCACGAATAACAAAGCGATTTCTTGAAGGTGGTCACGAAGTGCCTATTTCAAAAATCATTTCACGCTACTACAAGTCGTATGTGAATGCGGCAAAAGCCATTGAATTTGTAGACAGAGCATACATCTACGACAATTCCATCGAAGATCAGCTCCCACGTTTGCTATATCGCACTGTGGAAGGCAAGGTGTTTAAGCAATATAGCGAAAACATTCCCGAATGGGCAAAACAGTTAATCCCATAATTTCCAAAAATTTGAACAAACAAAATGCGCTCTTTTCTTTTGATGGAGCGCATTTCTTATTCTATAGCGGTTGACGGGCGATGAAGGTGGAAAGGATGGGGATGGGATGGAATTTAGCCTTGCTTGAAGGTGATGGGCTTGTATTCTTGGTAGTCGCCGTTTTCGCTCACGAGGGCTTGGAATGAGAAAGTGAGGTGCTTCTGGAGGGCTTTGAAGGAAAGGAAAATCTCAATCATACCTTCGCTCTCATCGGCTATTTCACCAGCCTGATACACGAAGAAGATACCGCGTTTGCGTGCATACACGTTGGCAGAAAGGCGTGTGGCCTTGTGAAGTGGCATACCTTCATCGTCGGCAAGCGACTCAATCTTATTATTCACAAGTGTGAGCAAGGCGTCTTCGGAGTTTGAGGCGAAAATGGAGTTGAACGAGAGCACCGACTGTCCGCGACGGTTGTAGTTCACATAATAGATTTTCTCACGCTTTTTACCACTGTCATACGATGTGAGGCTGATAGCCATCACCAAATAGCCTCGACTTGAGAATGTGGGATATATTTTCACGCCCTGCACATTGCCGTACTTCTGTGTGATGGTTGGCTCCGTGTCGAGGGGCTTATAGTCCACACCACTGGCGTTGAATACTGGTGTTTTCAAAAACGCGTGAATGCCGCTTTGATAATTGGAGTGGCTTTGTGGGAATGCCTTGTCGGCGATGGCGGCAAAAATAGCATCTATATCCTTATTTCCGTTGATTTCAGTTGGGAGTTTGCTTTTAATGCGCTTGATACTGGCGTAGTAGGTCTGTGCGTCGTCGTCGTTGGCTGGTTCCTTCGACACAAAGTAAGCATTGTTTTCGCTAACTTCAAACTTGTCGGGCACGAAGATGTCGGCAATGGTGTCGGCAGCGGCAATCAACTCGCTTCTACGGTCAAACAAGTCGCTTTTGCCGTCGGTATTGATATGGTTCACAATATACCAGAAACCCGTAGCGACGTCGAGAGCCACAAGCAAAGCAATGATAATGATATAGGTGCGCTTGGTCATAATCTTTATTCTTCTTTACATACTATTCGCTCTATTGCCGATTTCACACTGTTCATAAGCCACATAGGGGTGGAAGTGGCACCGCAAATACCTATCGACTTCTTGCCGACAAGCCATTGGGGATTGATTTCCGATTCGTTGCTCACCAAATGCGAGTTGGGGTTGGCATCAAGACATTCTCCGAAAAGAATCTTGCCGTTGCTGCTTTTGCTGCCGCACACGAAAAGGATGAGGTCGTGGCGGGTGGCAAACTCACGGATTTGCGGTATGCGGTTAGCCACCGAGCGGCAAATGGTGTCGTAGCTCTTCAGTTCTGCCCCGTCAGTCATTCGCTGCTTCACCGCCTCGATAATCTTCTTCAGTTCCTGCACACTTTTGGTGGTTTGACTGTAGAGATACACGTTGCGGCTAAAGTCTATCTTATCGATTTCGTTGACACTCTCAATCACGAGTGCCTTGCCCGCAGTCTGCCCCACCAGTCCGTTCACCTCTGCGTGACCACGCTTACCGTAAATCACGATTTGCGGTTCGTTGGGCTCATCGTTGTAGGTGTGCTTGATGCGTTGCTGAAGTTTGAGCACCACGGGGCAAGTGGCATCAATGATTTTTATATTGTTGCGTCGGGCTATTTCGTAGGTTTCGGGCGGTTCGCCATGCGCACGAAGCAGCACATTCACATCGTGGAGTTCCTTCAGTTGCTCATGGGTGATGGTCTCCAACCCCTCTTGCTTGAGGCGCTCCACCTCGTTGCTATTGTGCACAATGTCGCCCAGGCAGTAGAGGTGGCCTGTGTCTGCCAACTGCTCTTCTGCCATATTGATGGCGCGCGTCACGCCAAAGCAGAATCCCGAATACTGGTCAATTTCGATAATAGCCATATTATTTCTCCTCACACAGATCTCACGGATCTAACAGATTAAAAAAGTCTAACAGGCTAAGAAGATTTCGCCAAAAGACAATAGTATCGTCTTAACTCCTTTAACTCCTTTAACTCCTTAACTTCTTAAATAATTATTTTCCTTGCATGAATTGGTGGAAATAGTCAACCGCCCATGCTATTTGTTCTTCAGCCGTAGCGAATTTGCCACTGTCCACCTCCACTGCATCATCGGCTTTGCGAAGCGGACTTTCCTTGCGTGTGGTGTCGAGGTGGTCGCGCATCTTCACGTTGGCGATGATGTCGTCGAGCGTAACGCTGGTATCGCCCTTGGCGCGCATTTCGTCGAAGCGGCGTTTGGCACGGATTTCAGGACTGGTGGTCACATAGAGTTTGATTTCGGCATCGGGAAGCACCACAGTGCCAATGTCGCGGCCGTCCATCACCACGCCCTTGTTCTTGCCCATCTCCTGCTGGAGGCGCACCATGGCGTGGCGCACTTCAGCAATGGCAGCCACAAGGCTCACATTGTTCGACACCTCCAGGCCACGAATCTCATTCTCCACATTCTCACCGTTGAGATAGGTGATTTGCTTGCCGTCCTCAATCTTAAAACTGATGTTGATGTCGGGCAACATGGGAAGCAGTCGCTCCACATCCACCTTGCCATCGGTAATCAAACCATGACGCAAGCAAAACAGAGCCACGCTGCGATACATGGCACCAGTGTCGATATAAGTGTAACCCACGCTTTTGGCAAGTGCTTTTGCCATTGTGCTTTTGCCACTCGAAGAAGTTCCATCGATGGCAACGTTTATCATTTTCTTATCCATTAATTTCTTTCGTCGTAAATATTCCACAAAGTTACGAATATTTTTTCAGAACTAACGAAGCCCACCACACGAATGAAATCACCAATTTTAAAATCACACACCCACCCACACGAACTGTTTAGAGTCAATTCGTGGAGCGCACCGTATTGTGGCGCAGTGTGTAGAGGGCATTTTAGAAACTGTAGGTGTCGCCTGCCTTGTATTCGGCAAGCAGCAAGCCGTGGTCGTCGGTGCAATGCGCATACACCTTCTCCTGCTGCTCCTGGTCGAGCGAGTTCCACACCACCGTACATTCGGGATAAGTCACCTTCTTCGCCTTCCCTGCCCTTTTCGACGCAATCTTAGAGGCAATCCTCTCCTTTTCAGAGATGGCCAAACCCGACCACCATTCTGCCAAATCATCTTTCGTCATCATTTCAAAAAATTATATTACTTCCCCACAAAAATACAAAATCCTCCCCAATTCCCATAAAAAGGGCTACAAATATTTTTCAACCATTTGGCGAAGCATATCGGTTGTGAGATTAGCAGGACCAACTGATTGTATCAGGGAGTATTCTGGCTTGTTTTTGCCAATCACGAATTTGCGTTCTTTGCCGTCGGTGGTGGCATATAAATGGAAGTTGCCTTTATAGGTTTGCTCTACACTGACGGCTGAATACCTTTTTCCTCCAATTTCAAACCCAACTTTTCCACCTTCCTTTTCAGCAAATCCCCATGAGGCAAGGTGGCGATTGATAGTCGCTTCCACAGCGTGTAGCCAACGCTCCTGCACTCCATTTTTCTGAGCCATGACTCCAAAATCTTTCAGCGAACGCGCCACTGCTTGAATAATTGCATTTGGCCGACGAATACCATTGTCTTTGGCAAACTGCAAGGCATCGTCGAGCGTGATGTCACGAAGTTTGGCACGAATATACATACAATGGTCGATGTCGGGCAGATAGCCACCAGCATCCACAACGTAGGTGAGGTCGTAGGCTGGAGAAATTCGCCACTCGCCCCTCTCGTTCATCACGAAAGAGAAGTTCTTTATATGGTCGTCGGTGTTGTTGGAAAGGATATTGAATACCATGCGACGATACACCTCTTGGCTGTCGACTTCGGGAAGATGCAATTTGCGACACACCTCCAACAGACCCTCATAACTGTTGGTACCAGGACTGATTGCAGCAAGCGTCTGCGTGTGGAGTTTTCTTTCACCATCACGGTCAAAGCGCTGAGTGATGAAATTTTTATTACCTTCCACCTCATAAAGCCTCGATGGCATCATAGTGATTCCTGCATTTATCGCCATCTCATAGTATGTCATTTCCAGTTCAGCAGAACTATATCGCGAATTACCAAACTTCAAAATGTAATACTCGTAATCCTTCAAACCTGCAATTTGCCCACTTCGCACCTCGCCTGTGGCTTTATTGATAGCCACAATGGCTTTGGGTTGCCTACCGCCAGCGGAAGTTCCCACAGTGAGTAACGATTGCATAGTGATAGACTCTTCCGGCATGATGCGAGCATTCTCTCGCTCTACAAATATGCGATCTGCCAAATCCGACAAAGATTTTATATCAATTTTCTCCGTCTTGCCTCCCGACTGGGCAACTTCAGGCAAAAACTCCAACGCCCCCATTCCTCGCTTGCCGATGAACGAGAGTTTGTCTAATGGAGTGATGTCGGCATTGGAAATGTGGTTTTGTTGTCGCCACAACTCAAAAAGTTGATTGCCCCAAGCGTCAGGGAGCGAGTCGGCAACAAATGCTGGCAACTTCTGATATATCTTGGCATCTTCACCCCAAACTGGAATCAAAGCCCTTACGCCATCTACTGGCGCAACGAGAGGGGAAACATCAATTCCCTTCTTCAAAAACGCTGGATTATAGGTGAAATACGACAACCTGCGTTTTTCGTCCCATGCTAAGCGACCTATTTCCTCGCCCCATAGCATCACTATCAATGTTTTCACCATAGTTCATTACTTTTTTGAGTGACGGATTCTTTGTACTTTTTTCTCGTTTTTGCGCATCAGGTATGGCGACTCTGGCAATTCAGGCAACACATCGTCAAGCGCATTGATTTGCCCCACCACTTTCAGCAAAAGAATGAAAGTGGATAATGAGATATTGCCAGCAGAACCATTCTCAAATTTATGAATGGTGGTCAAGCCTATGCCCGAACGCTCCGCAACCTCCTTTTGGGTAAGGTTGCACCGCATTCGGTAATCCTTAAACCGTTCGCCCAACCTGCGCACAAGTTCTGGGGTTGTATATTCGTAAAGGTCAACCATATTCTTATATATCTATCAGTATATTACTATTTAGCATTATTTTACAGTATATAATATCACTATAATGATATTTATAACTGCAAAAATAAACGATTTTTATGAAAATAACGAATGATTTTGCACTAAATGTTTGATTTTTACCTCGTTTTTAACGGGTGGGGTGAAAATGTTGGGGGATTTTTGGGGATTTGTAGAGTTTGTTGCGTACCTTTGCAGTCATTTCGCTTGACTGGTAAATATGAAGCAGATTAAAGAGATATTGAAGATTGGGGTTCCTATTATGTTGGGGCAGGCTTGCGTGATTATCGTTGCCTTTGCCGACAACATCATGATTGGGTGGCACAATGTTGATGAATTGGCGGCTGCGTCGTTTGTGAACAATGTGCTGAATCTGATTATTCTGATGGGGTTGGGATTCTCAACTGGTTTGACTCCTATGATTGGCGCTTTTAATGGTGTGAACGATGTGAAAAGCATCGGCTCCACCATGAAGAATGGCATTTTGGTGAACGGTGTCATCGGGCTTGTGAGCCTTGTGGTGCTGTCGGTCATCTATTGCTTTCTCGACCGTTTCGGTCAAGCACCTGAACTTCTGCCTCTTATACGCCCCTATTTTATCATCATCGGCATTTCGTCGTTTTTCCAGTTGGGTTTCAACGTGCTCAAGCAGTTTACCGACGGTATGCGCCAACCAGTGGTGTCGATGGTGTTTTTGATTATCGGCAATGTGGTCAACATATTCGGCAACTGGGTGCTGATTTACGGCAAACTCGGTTTCCCCGAATTGGGACTGAACGGCGCAGGCCTCAGCACGCTGCTGGCACGAGCCTTGATGCTCGGCATGTTTGCGCTCTATGTGTTTAAGGGAAAGAAATTCCGCCAGCATGTGGCTGCGTTTAAGGCGTCGCATTTGTCGAAAGGCAGAATGAAGAACATTTTCAGCCTCGGCTACCCTGTGGCTATACAGAACGGACTTGAAGCCTCCACTTTCTCATTCTCAGCCATTATGATTGGTTGGCTGGGTGTGGTGGAACTTGCCGCCCACCAAGTGGTGACCACCATATCGCTGCTATTCTTCTTGCTGATTCAGGGACTTTCGTTTGCCGTTTCCATTCTCGTGAGCAACTCCTACGGCAAAAAGGACTTCGATGGCGTGCGAAAATACACCAAGAAGGGTTTCTTGATGATGCTTACCATTTCTGCCACGCTTTCTGCGTTGCTCTACATATTCCGATTCCCTGCCGCCGGCATTTTCACCGATTCAACAGAGGTGGCTTCGATTGCGGTGTCGCTGTTCTTCCTGCTCTTCGCATACCAGTTTGGCGACGATTTGCAACTATGCTATTCCTGCGTGCTCAGAGGCATACAGGACGTGAAGCCCATCATGTACTGCGCCTTTATCAGTTACTATCTGGTGGCAATTCCATGCTCCTACTTCCTCGGTTTCAAAGCAGGCTTGGGCATTCAGGGCATTTGGCTCGGCCTCCCGATTGGCCTTACCCTTGCCGGCATATTCTTCTTCTTCCGTTTCCGCTACGACATGCGCCGAATGAGCAGTGGCGTGGCTATGAAATAGTCACTTCGCCACAAATGGCGCTCTGGAGATAAGTTTTCACCGTTTCGGGTGGCAAACCGAGGCCGAACAGATACATCAACTTGGTGATAGCCGCCTCGCTGGTGATGTCGTAACCGCTCACGGCACCAGCCTTGCTCAGACAGTTGCCCGTTTCGTAAAGCGGCTTCACTCCACCATTCACACACTGAGTGACATTGAGAATGACAATACCACGCTGATTGGCATCGCTGATGAGTTGCGTGAACCACGGTTCGCTTGGGCTGTTGCCTGCGCCGTAGGTTTTCAGCACTATGCCCTTGATTTTTGGTGTGCGAAGCAGGTATTCAAGCGTTTCGGGAGTCATGCCTGGGTTAAGTTCAATAAACATCACATTAGGATCCATCGCATAGCGCACCTTCAGCGGACGCTTCGACGGCAGACGATACAGCGCCTCCTCATGGAACTGGATTCCCAATCCTATCGTTGCCAATTCAGGATAATTATTGCTTCGGAACGCGTTGAAGTTGTCGGCACTCATCTTCGTACTTCTATTTCCGCGCCACAGATAGTTCTCGAAGAGGATTGCCACCTCCTGCACCATAGCATTGCCAGCCTTATCGGTGGCCGCAGCCACTTGCAGGGCGGTTATCAGGTTTTCCTCGCCATCGGTGCGCACCTCACCGATAGGAAGTTGCGAGCCAGTGATAATCACAGGTTTACTCAAATTCTCCAGCATAAAACTCAGTGCCGAAGCCGTAAACGCCATCGTGTCGGTGCCATGAAGCACCACAAATCCATCATACTTATCGTAGTTGCATTCAATGGCTTGTGCAATATCACGCCAGTGCGTAGGATTCATGTTGCTGCTATCGATTGGCGGATTAAACTGAATGTTATCGATGTCGTAGTCGAGCAACTTCACTTTAGGCACATTTTCCATTAAATGCGAGAAATCGAATGGGAGCAAAGTGCGTGTCACCGGATTCTCTATCATGCCGATAGTGCCACCAGTGTAGATGATGAGAATTTTAGGGCGATTATTTTCCATGCACAAAAGTTTTTGAGAATTTGGCAAAATGATAATTTCTTTCGCAAAGATATACAAAAAATAGAGATTTCCAACAAAGAAAATCCCTATTTTTAAGTTTTCGGAATGGCAAAATGCCAATAGTGTGCTCTATACTGCTATTTGGCGAAGGCTTTTGCGAAGAAGAGCATCTGATAGTCGATGGCATTGGTCCAGTATTCCCATGTGTGGGCGCCTGGGCGAATGGTGAAATCGTGGGGGATTTTTGCATCGAGCAGCGCTTTGTGCAAATTGCAGTTCACCTCGTAGAAGAAGTCGGAATAACCATCGTCGATGATGATGTTCTGCCCGGCTTTGAGCGTGGGCACAAGGTTGATGACGGCGTGCTCTGCCCATGCCTGCTTGTTGGTTTCGTATTTGCCAATGCGCAGGTCTATTTTCCACTTATTGGGGAATTTGGTGATGTCAACACCGCCGCTCATACTGCCGCATGAGCCAAACACGTCGGGGTGACGGAATGCGTTCCAGAGCGCGCCATGTCCGCCCATACTCAAACCGGTGATGGCACGCATCTTCGGAGAGCGGAAAGTGCGATAGTGCGAATCCACATATTCCACCAACTCTTTGCTGATGAAGGTTTCGAACTGGAATTTCGGGTCGATAGGCGAATCGAAATACCAACTGTCTTGACCGTCGGGGCACACAATCACCACGCCATATTTAGTGGCAATGGCTTCCATATTTTTCTTTGTGGGCCAGTCGCGATAACTGCCCCATGCGCCGTGAAGCACATACACAGTGGGGAAACTGTCGGTGGGATTGTCGAAATGCTGATTTGGCAACACCACCACCGCCTTGATGCCACGGTTCATCTTCTGGCTCATCACTTCCACGGTGTCGGTTTGCACGTTCACCACCTTCACTTGGGTGGCTACGTTCTGCTGTGCGCACGCCAAAGTCATTGCTCCAGCAAACAGCACAAATAAATACGCAAATAATTTTCTTTTCATATTGTAAAGCTTTTTAGGGGGCGTGGGGAGAAATCGGAGCACTCAGAACTATCGTCTTAACTTCTTTAACTTCTTAACTCCTTAACTTCTAAAAATCTAATTTCTAACTTCTCTCTTATCTTTTTTTGGAGAAAAAATCAGTCATCAGAGCGGCACATTCTTCGGTGAGCACACCGCCTTCCACCAGCGTCTTTTTATGGAAGGGCATTTGGCAGAATGTGTGGTAGCCGCGTTTGGGGTCGGCACAGCCATACACGATACGAGAAATCTGGCTCCACCCCAATGCGCCAGCGCACATCAGGCAAGGCTCCACGGTCACGTAAAGCGTGCAGTCGGTGAGGTATTTACCACCGAGAAACGATGCCGCCGATGTGATGGCTTGCATTTCTGCATGGGCGGTGACATCGGTGAGGGTTTCGGTAAGGTTGTGCCCACGGGCTATGACGCGCCCACGGCACACAATCACCGCGCCGATGGGCACCTCATCGGCCTGCATGGCGGCTTCAGCCTCACGCAGTGCCATTCGCATATATTTCTCGTCGTCGGCTGTAATCATAAGCGCACTTTGGTTGGGTGATTGCCCACCAGCACCACATAGATGCCACGGTCGAGCGTGATCACCTCATCGCCATTGGTGGCACGGCGGAAGCAAAGGCGACCGTACATGTCGAACACGGTGACCATCTCGCCATGGGTATTGCCGTGGATATAGATAGAACCGTCGCGACCGTAAACCGTAGGCAAATCGAGGTCGTCGGTCACATTCTTCACTGCCGACGGTGCAATCACCACCTTGGTGGCTTCGGCATCGTTCATCATATTGGTAGGCACGATGTAGTATTCTGCTCCCTCGGCTGTGATAGGCACATAATAGAAGTCGGCAGCGGTGAGGGCAATCAGTTCGTCGCCCTTATAGATTTTGTATGCCAAATTGTTGCCCAAGGCAAAACGCATATAGTGGTCGTTGTATTTCTCCACTTCGCCAGTCATACTGATTGATACCTCCTCGCTTGGGTAGAGTTTGAAAGTGTTTTCATCACCCCAAACAGCATTGGCGGCATACTTTGCCACGGCATCGTCGTCGGGCACAATCACGTCAATGCCACTGAGACCGATAAAGATAGCCCATCCACTGGCTTCGGGAGCGGTGGGAGCGGCACAGTAGATTTCGAAAAGGTTGTGGCAGTTGTTGTAGCCGTAAGCATCGATTCTCTTGGTGGTAGATGGCAGAAGCATGGTGTGGAGCATTGGGCAAGACTGGAACGCGCCCCAACCAATGGTTTTCACGCCCTCTGGCACAGCCACATTCACCACATTAGTGCCAGCAAGCAGCATTTTCGACACATCTTTCAGATGCAGCGGCAGCGTGATGTTGGCAAGGTCGGTGGCATAGGCAAAAGCGCACTCGCCGATGGTGGTGACGGTGTTTGGCACCTGCACCTCGGTGGCTTTCGACTGGAAGAAGGCACTGTCTGCAATAGCGGTCACCTGATAATTGGCTCCATCGTAGAACACCTGCTCTGGAATGATGTAAACGCCCTTGTAGGGGTTGTTGGTAGCCTTTTCGGCTGGCACTCGTGCCACAGCCACAGTGTTGGCACCGGTGGTGGTGTAGTAGAGTCCACCACATTCAAAAGTGGCAGCCTGGGTGCAAATGGCACTCAAAGCGGCTACTGTGAAAAATAAGTTTCTGACTTTCATGTTTTTGATATATAGAATAGTAAATTATTCGCGATAATACACACGTTTCACTCGTGGCGAAACGCTGGTGAGAATTTCATAAGGAATGGTGCCGCGCACTTCGCTCAGGGCTTCCACAGGAATGTGCTCGCCAAAGATTTCCACGATGTCGCCCACTTCGCATTGTGCGTCGGTCACGTCGACCATCACAGCGTCCATACACACGTTGCCCACGGTCGGGCAGAGTGTGCCGTTCACCCACATGTTGGTGTGGCCGTTGCCGAAGTGGCGGTCGAAGCCGTCGGCATAGCCGATGGTGACGGTGGCGATGCGCGATGGGCGGTGAAGCACACCGTGGCGACCGTAGCCGATGGTGGTGCCTTCAGGCCACTCCTTGATGGAGATAACCACCGAATGGAGCGACGACACAGGCTTGAGGGCGTCTTCCGAGTGGTCGAACATCGTTTTAATGCCATACAGACCGATGCCTATGCGCACCATGTCGAACTGCTTGTCGGGGAAGCGGACAATGCCTGTGGTGTTGAGGATATGGCGGATAATGTAGTGGCTGAATTCGGCTTGAATCATTGCCGTACATTCTTCAAAATATGCGAATTGCTGCATGGTGTAAGCATCTTGCGCTGGCTCGTCGGCCACGCACAGGTGCGAGAACATAGAGGCTGGCTTGATTACGCTTTGGCTCTTTAGCAGCTTGATAAGCGCTGGAATCTGCTCCTTGGTGAAACCGAGGCGGTGCATACCGGTGTCGAGTTTGATGTGCACAGGAAATTCGTGCGCACCGTATTTCGCACCCTCTTTGATGAGTTCGCCGCATTCTTCTATGCTGTAAACCTCAGGTTCAAGGTGGTGTGTAAACATTGCCTTGTAGTTCACCACCGATGGGTTGAGCACGATAATCGGCATGGTGATACCTGCCTTGCGCAAGTCCACGCCCTCATCTTGCACTGCCACAGCCAGATAGTCGCAACCGGCATCTTGCAGCGTTTTGGCTATTTCGTAACTGCCTGCGCCGTAGCCGCTTGCCTTCACCATGCCCACAGCCTTGGTTTCGGGTTTGAGGAACGAGCGGAAGAATTTGAAGTTGTGCGCCAGGGCATTGAGGTCAACCTCTTCCACGGTTTGGTGCTGCTTGGCTTCGAGCAGGTTGAGAATTTGCTCAAACTCAAATTCGGGTGCGCCTTTCACCAATATGGTCTCGTCTTCGAAGTCGCCTGTAGATTTCTTGTCGAGAAATTCTGCCACACTTGCGTAGAACTGCGCGTTGATGCTGGAGAAGTAGCGTCCGTAGCGGCACATGTCGGGGCCAATGCCTATCAAGTGCTTGATATGCTTACTTTTGAGCAACTCGCTCACACGGATATAAAGTTCATCGGCACTGAATGCCTCTGGCATCAGGTCGCTCAAAATCACGGTGTTGGACTGGGCAGGGTTGCTGCGGCGAATCATAAAGTCGAGCGCAGGGGTGAGCGAATTGTAGTCGCTGGTGTAGCCGTCGGCTATCACGGTGCAGTTGTTCACGCCCTCTATCACATTGATGCGAGTGCCCACAGGAGTGAGGGTGGTCATGCGCTGCGCTATCACATCTTGCTTCACGCCCAGCACTATCATCACCACAAGGCAAGTAACCACATTCTCCAAATCGCGGTCGGCGGTAAACGGAACGGTGATGGTGTGCGCCTCGCCTTCGTATTTGTAGGTGATGCGGCTTTCTTTGGTGTCTTTTTCCACATTAGTCACCAGCACGGAGCGTGACGCGTCGGTAGTGGACCACGCATATTCGTGCGCCACATCCACCTCAAGCAGTGGGCGAATGGTGGCGGTGACCAATGGGTCGTCGGCGCAATACACGATGCTCTCGCAACTGTTCAGAATCTTTGCCTTTTCCTGCGCCTTCTCGTCCATCGAGGCGAAGCCGTCGTTATGCTCGCTGCCGATATTGGTGATTACGCCAATGGTGGGGCGAATCATGGCTTGCAGGTTGTCCATTTCGCCGGTGGTGGAAATGCCGGCTTCGATAATGGCAAGCGTGGTGTTGGTGTCGATGTCCCACAGCGAGAGTGGCACGCCGATTTGAGAATTGTAACTGCGTGGCGAGCGCACAATCTTGTAGTCGTCGCTCAGCAGCTGGTTGAGCCATTCCTTCACGGTGGTTTTGCCACGGCTGCCGGTGATGCCAATCACCGGAATGTTGAAGCGGCGGCGATGGCTCGTTGCCAAGGTTTGGAGTGCTTCGAGCGTGTCGGGCACTACCAGGAAGTTGGCGTCGCGCATTTCACGCATCACATTGTCGATGCGGTTCACCACAAAGTTTCTCACGCCCTTCTGATACAGGGGTGCGATATAGTTATGGCCGTCGTTGTTGGCAGTCTTAATTGCGAAGAATATGGTTTCTTCGGGGTTATTGAGCGAACGAGAGTCGGTGAGCAGTTGGCTCACGGTGGCTTCCTCGTTGCTGATACTGTGGTAGTCAACACCCAGAATGTCGGCTATCTCTACGATTGAGTACTTCATCATTCAGAAATTAAATCGTTGATTTCTTTAATATTTGCAATATACGGATATTCCTTCACCAAGTTCGTCACCACGGCTTTGGTGTCGGCATAGAATCGCTCCACTATTTCACGGTTTGCCGTCATGGGGCGATGAGTGAGACGCTTCATCACACGCTCACATCGGGCGATGGCTTGCGTGGAGGCATCGTCGAAATACGCCGCCTGAAAACTCTGCCAAATGTAACTGATAGCCACATCGCTGGGGTGTACCATGTCGGCGGCATAGAAGCGATAGTCGCGCAAGTCGTCCATCACTATCTCGTAGGCAGGGAAATAAGCGGTGAAGTCGCGATACACACGGTTCACATTGACAACAGCCACTCGCAGCGTGGCCTTGCTCAGCGAATTCACCTCCAGTCCATCTGCAATGTGACGGATAGGGCTAACCGTAAACAGAATGCGCAACTGCGGATTAAACTCGTGCAGCCGCTCCACCATAGCGGAGAGCACCTCGGTGATTTCATCTACACTCGCCATGCGGCGCGTGAAATTGTGCTGCGGCACCTTATGGCAGTTAGCCACCACCAGGTTCGTCTCCTTCAGGCGATACACCACGGCAGTGCCCAGCGTCACCACAAGCGTGTGGCACGACTTCAGATGCTCATGCGCCTTCGCAATCTGTTCATTCATCAGCGTGAGCGTGGCTTCCTTATCGGCAAGCGAGTAGCGAGAGTGGAAATTGTAACTGTTCCACACACCGCTGCCCTGAAACAGGTCGATACCCCGCTCCGGCACCGCGTCGATGATGCGATTCACACTCGAGGCAATGCTCATCGGATTGTAGAGCGTGCCAAAAGGATTCACATTCACATCAATCATGGCTTGGTGCAATTTACCGCCTATATTGTCGCTAAAGCACGAGCCAAGCATCATAAAGCGGTCGCTATGATGCATAATGCCCATATTGTCGGCAATGTGTATAGTGGTGCGAAAATCCATTTTCTCGATTTTGTACAGTTATTAACCTACAAAAATACACCTTTTTCTCCAAACACACACCTTTTTCTCCAAAAATACACCTTTTTCTCGCAAGTAAAACCCCAAAATCGCAAAAACGTAAAACCGCAAAAACGCAAAACCGCAAAAACGTAAAAACGTAAAACCGCAACCGCAAGTAAAACCCCATCCCCCATTATTGTTCAAAATTTTCCCAAAAATCCCCAACCACCCACGCCAAAGGCGAATAAAGGTAACCAAAGGGACGGTTCTTTTGGTTTGCTCTCCACCACATCTGAGGACATTTCCAAGTCCATTCACACGATTTCCAGCGAAATCCTTGCTGATTTGGAGGTTTTTAACGAAATTTGCTATGGAGTTGCGCATAAACTGATTGATAGTAGTTATCGAAATGCTATACTAATTTACTAAAAATCTGCAAATTGTGAAACTTTTTCATTTATAGATTCTTAGGATTTTAATTTAACCAACAAGTTAAAACATGAATGATCGTATAATCGTATATGCTATTTCTTTAATATGCATAATTTTACTACTAATAGAATGGTTTTTTATTAATCACAAAAAATGTTCAATAAATGCTCTTGTTTTTGTTGTTTATTCAATTCCTTTGTACTACTTAATGACCTATAAAGGGGCTGGTGGAGCTGCTTTTACGTGGTGGTTATATTTGGTATTATTTACATCTATCCATGTAATAATCTTATTGATTATAATGTTGCATTTTTTTAAAACTTCTCGGAATAGAAGGAGTCGTGCAAATGAAAGAAAACAACGTTGTGACAAGTGAAGCAAATAGGAAACTCTGCCAAGGATGAGAACATGATGATTTTCAGCGAAAGCAATGCACAAACCAAAAGAACCGTCCCTTTGGTTTGTTGTGTGACAGGAACCCATAAAATACTGGAACGACAAAAAGAATAATCATAGCAAATTTTATAACAATGAGAAAACTTATATCATTATTTTGCATAATATGGCTCTGTGCTAATGAAGCAACAGGCTGTGCGAATAATCTAAAGATAAAGATTATTTACGCACCAGCAACTCTTCAAACAGTATTCAGTATCAGTCCTGAATATTTTGACAAGGGATACATTAATCACTCCACAGATAGTGTGTATGTTGAGTGTGATTCCTTGATTTATGATTTTTTTAATTGTATCCAGGCACTCAAAGTATCGGACCAAAATAGCCGTTATAATTCTATAGTAAAACCTTATCATACAAATGTTAGAGGAAAAGTGCTCTTGTACAAGGAGGACCAAGTCGTTAAAGTTTACTACATAGGACAATTCCTGGTCTTGTATAACGATACATTATATGACATTGATGAAAAGTTAAGGAAGAATATTGACTCAATGATAAAAAAAGGCGGAGGAACTTATATGTGGCATTATCAGAAAACTTTTGATTAATCGACTCTGCATGGAACAAGTCTATATGACAAGAACCATAAACCAAAGGGACGGTTCTTTTGGTTACCACTTGCTAAATATATAAAGCACCCCCTCCTTCAACAGACCAAAAGAACCGTCCCTTTGGTTTGCTTTTTTTTTTAGGAATTAGGAATTGTTATGTTAGAAATTACACGATTTGTTTGGAATGTTGTCTTTTAATTGATAAATTTGCTTGAGATTTAAAGACTAACACTATATGTCAAGAAAAAGCCGAGAAATCAGTCCTACTGGCGTGTACCACGTGATGTTGCGCGGCATCAATCGTGGCAGAATTTTTGACGACGAGCAAGACTGTCGCAAGTTTGTGAAAATCCTCCGTCAAGTCACACATCCCAAGGACAAAGACAACGCTCCGATGCCACCATATTGCTCCATCTACGCCTACTGTCTGATGGACAACCACATCCACTTACTCATAGCAGAAGGCACAGAATCGCTGTCAAACACGATGAAACGCATAGGCGTGGCATACGTGAGCTATTACAACAAACGCAACGAGCGTCTGGGACCGCTCTTTCACGACCGCTTCCGCAGCGAGCCTGTGGCAGACGCTGGCTACTTTATCAATTTGCTGAGATATGTGCACTGCAATCCCGTAGAGGCGGGAATAGTTGAACACCCCTCTCAATACCAGTGGAGCAGCTGGCATGAGTATGACGGATCAATAAAAGCCAACTGCGTTTGCGACCACACATTACCATTTGCCAGCATGAACCGGGAAGAGGTGTGCGAACTGGTGCTGAACGTGAGTGAAAAACAAAGCCCCCAACCCCGAATCAGTCAGCGTCGCTTAACCGACACCGAAGCCACAGAAATTCTGCAACGAATTTGTGGCGACGAATCAGTGCAGAATATGCCAAGAGAACATCAAAAAAAACGTGGTTGAAAACGCTTATGCAGCGGGCGTAGGTTTACGCCAATTGTCAAGAATCACAAAAATAAGCTATGGAGCAATCGTTGTAATGCGTCGAAAATCATACAGCAAAACAAACAACAAACCAAAAGAACCGTCCCTTTGATTTTATCGTAACACCTAAAACTAAATAATTAAGATAATGAAGAAGATAGCGTATATAATGTGTTTTCTATGAATATGCATGTGTTCCAACGCGAAACAGCAAAACACAATAAATAAAATGATAAATGATAGCATGCATTCTTTCCTAAATTGGTACTTCTCTATTGCTGACAACATCAATTACGGAGAGGATAGACCAATTTTATATGTTTGTACTGACTATCTTCCTTATGACTTTGGTTTTTCTGATTTTTTTTCTCAAAAATCTGAATTTTTTTCTCAAAAATCTGTAAGATTTATGAGCTCATACGATATAGGGAAACTGAAAGAACTAAAAAAAGAGAAAGGGTGCGACATTCTCTTGACTACCATAGAATTAAAACAAAATTATTTAACAATAAAAATAAAACACTGGAATCTGAAACGTCGCAAAAAACAACTGTATATGGGGTTTTCATGCGTGGGCATATACACTTATGAGTATTCTTGCGACGATCAGGAATGGAAGTTGATAGACACGAAATATAGAGGCATTTAATTATTTCATCAAGGACAACCTCGAATCTATAAACCAAAGGGACGGTTTTTGGTTACCACTTGCTAAATATATGAAGCGCCCCATCCTTCCACAGACAAAAACCGTCCCTTTGGTTTGTGGCGAAGTTGAGCGGTAAAAGGGTAAGTACCGTACAACAAGTGAAGCGATTAATAATAGTACAATCATCGCAATAATACTATTGATTTTACGTTTTTTTCAAAGAAAGGGTTTGTGCAATAGCGGCTTAAAGACTAAAAGCACTACCTTTGTATGCTGTTAACAATAATAATGTACAAAGTCACAATTTGTGATTTTGGAAAAAAATGAATAAAAATATGACAGATAGAATGAAGAAAAGTATTTTTATATTGGGAGCAGTTGTGCTTATGACATCATGCTCTACAAAAAATCAGACTGAATACACAAAATACATTAGGGCAATAACCAAGGATGTACCATTTCCTGTGAATGATTTACGCACTGTTGATGATAATATGTATGTATTTGAAGGAGTGAACAGTTGTGAGGTTCCTGATTATGAAATCAGCAAGGATGGATTGTTGACTGTAACCAGAACAACTTTGTGGAAGCTACCTAAGAATGATGTTGAAAACATTTGGCGAAATCTATATTTCAATAAAAGACAACACCGACTTGTTTGTGTTGACAGAATAAATAAGGCTGGCAAGACAATACTGGGAATAATGTATGTCATGCAGACAGAATCTAAGAAATGGCCTGAGAGAGGTGTTTATCATTGGGATGTAACTGATATGCATAATATGCAGGCTGTAGCTATATCTTTGGAGGATTTCAAGAACAAGAGCATCAGAGTGATGCAGTCTGGCACTTTACCTGATGTGGAGGAAAGTCGGAAGTACAATAGTCTAATATCAAAAGCTGATTCATGCTACATGCAGCAGAATTATCAAGAAGCTGAGCGATACTTCACCTATGCATTTGGTTTTAAGAACTACGTTCGCGGCCAGCATCTCTATAATGCTGCATGTGTGGCATCACTGGCAGGTCACAAAGATGCTGCGTTCTGGTTTCTTGAGGAGAGAATGAAAGCTGAACCTGAATGGTATAGTCAGAACATAGAAGCAGACAGAGATCTGCTCCCTATTCATGATGATGTGCGATGGAATGAAATCATGAATGCGATGCATGAGCGTCAGACAAGGAAAGAAGCCAACTACGATATTCCTCTCCGCAATCAACTGCTCGAAATAGCAAAGGCTGACCAAACCATTCGACAGGAATGGAGGATGACATCAAGACAGCAGCCACAAGACAAGGCAAAGATAGATTCCATTTTTTCCGTAATGGCTACGATTGACAGTGTCAACCAACAGAAGATTTTTAAAATCCTTGATTCACGTGGATTTGTCGGTAAGGACAAGGTTGGTGATGCATGTAGTGCTTATTGGCTTGTTGTTCAGCATTCATCTGCCGAGATGCTAAGAAAATATCTGCCATTGTTCCAAAAGGCTGCAGAGAGAGGCGATATTCCTCGTGAGAATGTGGCGATGATGGAAGACCGTATCTGCCTTTTTGAAGGTCGTCCACAGCGATATGGCACCCAGTTGGAAAAAGACAAGGACGGCAAATGGCATCTTTACAAGCTGGAGAATCCTGAGAAAGTTGACGAATATAGGAAGTCTGTAGGTATGGGGACGTTATCAGACTATCTCAAAATGATGGGAATCTAACCACAAACCACAAACCAAAGGGACGGTTCTTTTGCAAACCACAAACCAAAAACAAACCAAAAGAACCGTCCCTTTGATTTTTCCCTTTGATTTTTTATTCGTTATAATCCACTAAATTACAAGACACAATGAAACGCATATTAAACATTATTATATTGTCTTTGATGTTGCTTCAAGTGAGTGCAGGCAACAGCCCTATCAACTATCGTAAGAACAAGGACGTGGCTAATCTTTATAACAAGGCTATTGATTATGTGATAGCACAGTTAGATGTCAAGGAGAGCGAAGTTTACATTTTAAATGGTCTAAACTTCATGAGTTGGCACCCCAACAATGTTTCCACATTTCAAAATGACTCGATAATAAAAATCATCACTTATGTTATAGCATCGCAAGAATTAAGAGAGGCTTGCGATAATGGGGGGGATGAAGTGATCATACCCTATAAATTCAAACGCGGAGCAAAAAAAAGAGAGGTTGAAAAGAAAAAATCGACAGTGAAATACTTTCTGTCTTTTTCTAAAATCAGTAGTGGTCTGTTTGATGTTGCAATCCACCGCAATGGTGGAAAACCAACAAAGGATCCCACTTCTTGGATGATTGTTGAAAGTCCTAATTTTTGGTATTTGGGAGGGTATATTTTTGAATGCAATTCTTCATTGAATGATTTTGTCAATGTTTATAGCGATTTCAGATACAATCCCAAAGATTTCGTGGATGATGATACCAATGAAAAATAGCCCATGTAAACCAAAGGGACGGTTCTTTTGGTTACCACTTGCTAAATATATAAAGCGCCCCATCCTTCTACAGACCAAAAACCGTCCCTTTGATTTTATTTTTTGTTATTTCTGAATATAAATATTATGTCAATATCTTTAAGTAAGAAACGAACCTTTTTACAAAGCCCTGTGGTAATAGCTTTGATTCTATGTTTCACATTCGGCTACTTCATAAATTTACTTTTAATTGAGTGGGGAGGCTGGGATTTACACAGAAATCAAAGAAAATTTTCTGTGCATTATTCTATTGACTCCAAAAATCCAAGAGCAATTTTTAATCAAATCCTAATCAAAAACTATAATGATAATCAATCTTTAATACAGAAATATTATCATACCGACACGGTGGTGTCACCATTTATTCTGCAAGATAAAATGTATGATAATAAATATAAATCACAATATTATAATTCAAGATATGATGAAATGATTGATGTGACTTTGGTTTTAATTGATGGCTCTAATGCTAATATATGTATCGAATACTATCCAAAACATTTTCCTTGTAGTGGTATGGAAAAGTATAATTGTGCACGAGACTTTGTGAATGAAGCCTTGAATAAAAACCACATACAATTTGGAGACATCAACATTATTCCTATTCTCGGTCTATACTGGCAATTTTGGTATATTGATTATTGGTATTTGTTTTGGGGCGTATTTGTTTTTCTCCTTATAATAATTGTATTATGGGTGAAATATATAGTCATAAGCAAGCGAAGAACCTAAGGAATTTAATGGAGGGAATTATTTAGGATTTGTTTGGAGCGTTGGAATTTAATTGATAAATTTGCAACGAATAAAAAACACGAAAAAATATGTTGAAAAAAAGCCTTTTATCTAAAGAATGTCGAGAAACCAGTCTCGCTGGCGTGCACCATGTAGTTATGCGCGGTTTCAATTATGAAAGAGTATTTAACGACGAGCAGGACCGCCGTAAGTTTTTGGAAATCCTCCACCAAATCACTCACCCAATGGACGAAAATGGCGATCCGCTGCCGCCATATTGCACCATCTACGCCTACTGCCTGATGACGAACCACATCCACATACTCTTAGCCGAGGGCACTGAACAGATGTCTGACACGGTGGAGCGTATAAGTGAAGCATACATCAACTATTACAACAATCGCTACGAGCGTCAGAACCCACTATTTACCGAACGTTTACACAGCAGAATTGTGGACAACGTAGGCTACTTTCTCATTGCGCTGAGATACATACACCAGAACCCCGTTAAGGCTGGAATAGTTAAAAGTCCCTCTCAATTCCAGTGGAGTAGTTTCCGCGAGTACGACGGCTCGATAGATACCGACTGCATTTGCAGCCACACGCTGCCATTTGCACACATGGGCAAGAAGGAGGTGTGCGAACTGGTGGTGAGCGTGAGCAAAAAGCGAAAACATAAAAAACGCACACAGAGAACTCGCAGCAATTTGCTATAAATCAAACAATAAAACAAAACGCAAACCAAAAGAACCGTCCCTTTGGTGCGTAAATAGAGGGAATTGTGGGGGATTGGTTTGGATTGTTGGGATTTAATTGATAAATTTGCTTGGGGTAGCCGATTGTGTGATAGGGCTACCGCAGTGATGATTAATTAACTTGTAAAAACGAACATACATCGATGAGAAAAACGGTATTTATCACAGGAGCCACAAGCGGCATCGGCGAGGCTTGCGCTCGCAAGTTTGCACAAGGTGGCTACAATCTGATAATCACGGCACGCCGTGCAGAGAAGTTGGCTGAAATCAAGGCACAACTTGAGGCAGAGGGCGCGAAGGTGAAAACGCTTACATTCGACGTTCGCGACGCTCAAGCGGCACAGGCTGCGGTGGAGTCGCTCGATGAGGAATGGCAGAAAATCGACGTGCTGATCAACAACGCCGGACTCGCACTTGGTCTTGACAAGGAATACGAGGGCGACCCTGAGGACTGGAACACAATGATCGACACCAACATCAAGGGACTCCTGACCATGACGCGCCTGATAGTGCCCGGCATGGTGAAGCGAAACGAGGGGCATGTGATAAATGTGGGCAGCGTGGCTGGCGATGCCGCCTATGCCAAGGGCAATGTGTATTGCGGCACAAAAGCGGCTGTGAAGGCGATTACCGACGGCTTGCGCATCGACGTGGTTGAAACGGCTGTGCGTGTCACCAACCTGAAACCCGGACTGGTGGAAACCAACTTCAGCAACGTACGTTTCCACGGCGACAACGAGCGTGCCGAAAACGTGTATAAAGGCATCACACCACTCACAGGTGCCGACATCGCCGACGTGGCATTCTACGCCGCCTCAGCCCCCAAACACGTGCAAATAGCCGAAGTGCTCATCCTCGCCACCCACCAAGCCAACGGCTCCACCATCCACCGACAATAAGAAATAAGAAATTAGAAGTTAGAAGTTAGAAATTAGAAAAAACACCATCAAAGGGACTGCTTTGATGGTGTTTTGTTTGTGATATAAGATGATGAGGGGGGGGGGTTAGTGGAGGAGTTCACCGAGGCTGGTGGTGAGGTTGAGCATGAAGGTGGTGGCACATGTATGGGGTTGGGCAAATGCCACGCCGAAACCGAACGATTTCACTTTCATGCCGGCTCCCAATGATAGGCCGGAAAGGAAATTGCGCTGATATGTGCTCATATCGGTACGCACTTTGTGGTTGTAGCCGAGGCCGATATACATATTGTCGCTGGGCAGAAATTCCAGACCGAGCACAAGGTGACGCATGAAGTTGGAGCCGAAACTCTCTTTCTTCACCAGGTCGCTGTTGGTGTTGTTCTTATCCTCTGGTTCGTAGTATGGCAGACTCCATTTGCGCAGGTTGTAGGCGGTGATGGAGAGGCGGAATGGCGATGTGCCAAACCTCTGCGAATAGCCCAGCTGAATATCCCATGGCAAGCGGTCTTTGGCATCGGTGGTGCCGTTGAACTTCTTCACCTGGCCACCAAGGTTTTTTGCCACCACAGAGAGCGACAATTCGTTGTCGGGGTTGTAGATGTTCACACCAAGGTCGGCGGCGATGGCTCCAGCCGAGAAATCGCCATATTTTGAATACAGATATTTCAAAGTGATACCGCCGCGAATGTTGGTGGCAATGTCGTGTGAATAAGTCACGTTGAAATTGATGTCGCTGGCATTGAATTTGCCAAGGATTGAACCTTGAGCATCGGTTTCGGTCATGCTGCCGTAGCCATAGTATTGAAGCCCCACAGCAAATGCGCTATGCTCGGTAAGTCCCTGGCCATATCTCACGCCAGTGAAATTGGTGGAGCCGATATATTTCATATAGTTCACGCCCACTTGGTGGTCAAATTCCGGTCCCAAAAGCGCAGGGTTTTGCTCCACAAGGTTGATGTCGTCGTCGATGATGGTGAGGTTGTGTCCGCCAAGCCCATACACATGCGACGATGGGCTCACGTTGAGAAATTCGTAAGCCGTGGTGCCGTCTTGCGCCCACGCCGCAAAGCTCACAGCCCATGCGGCAAGCAGGCAGATATAGCGATGAATGGATAATTTCATACTTTAATATTAACGCGTTATAACTCTATTAACGCACACACCCCTTTAAATCGTATATCCTTTTAATTTTTTTTTACAACATTCGGTGAATTTTGCCCAATCTGTAAAAATAAATGAAACAATATTAATCATTTTCAAATTTGACCTTTCGAGTATTGAAAATTGCGAAAACGAAATTATATTTGCAATGTTTTTAACAGGAAAAGCACTGCTTTACTTCTCGTTTAAAACACTATTTATTTGTAAATCACAATGATGCGACAATACAAACATATTTTACCACTCTTCGTGTTATCGGCACTCATTCTTTCCGCTATCGAGGCCACAGCGCAAACGCGCCCTCGTGCCAGCCGAATTGGTGTAGTGAATCCTATGTCGCCCGACCACACCTCATATCTCGAATTTTACGAATTTGAGCAAGTTGATGTGCAACCATCATTCCCTGGTGGCGAACGTGGTCTTGTGAAATTCGTAAACAACACTCGCGAATATCCCTACCACGAATACGTGGCACGCCAGCAAGGCCGCGTGCTTTGCAGCTTCATCATCCTCACCGACGGACAAGTGTCGCACGTGAAAGTGCTCCGCAGCTCCGGTCACGAGGCTCTCGACAACGAAGCCGTGCGTGTAATCAAAAAAATGCCCCGATGGGAAGCAGGAAAAATGTGGAACACAAAAGTAAACGTGCGCTGCATCCTCCCCATCGCATTCCGACTATAGCAAACTATATACAAGAGACAAGATATATTTAACCCCCAAATGAAAGTTAAATAGGAGTTGTGCCACGATGTGAATCGCAGCACAATTTTTTTATCCCCCACACCTAACAAAATGTTTATTTGAGGAATTTTTATGGTTCAGTGGATAAATACTGGGGGCACAAAAACAAAAACATAAAAAACACTCGCCTTCGGCGAAAATCCAAACCCGGTAGGGACGTGATACTTCACGTCCGCCCATAATTGCAAAATCACATTGAATATCAGCCATTTGACTTGACGCGGACGCGATAATGGTGAAGTAAAGAGATTTTTCAACATAATATGGGGATATGCCTTTGGGGTGTTTTTCGGGCGTAACGAGCAAGGTGGCAATGCTTTGCGACAACGCATCGGAAACATGCCGAAGGCATGTCCCTACGTTATGGCGTTATCTTTTTGGGGCTTCGTTATTCGGGGTCGTCGAGGCGGAAGATGGTGAAGTTTACTTTGCCGTAGATGCGGTGCTGATAGAAGTGGGGCAAGTGGCTGAAGTCGTAAGCCTTGCTGTGCTCAATCACGAAGATGGTGTCGGGTTTGAGCATTTGGGAGTTGAGCACCAGTTCGGGAATGGTGGCGAAGTCGGGCAAATCGTATGGTGGGTCGGCAAAGATGATGTCGAACTTCGTGCCGCACGTTTCCACAAATTTCAGCGCATCGCCCTTCACCTGAATAAGGTTGGGGTCGTGGAGTTGCTCTTTCACCTTGCGAATGAAATTGTACTGCGTAGCCGCCTTCTCCACGCTCGTCACTTGGGCGCAACCGCGTGAAAGCAGTTCGAAACTGATGGCACCAGTGCCCGAAAAAAGGTCGAGAGCAGTGAGTCCTTCAAAGTCCACCCAATTGCCAAGCACATTGAAAATGTTTTCGCGCGCCATGTCGGTAGTGGGGCGAGCGGTGATGTTGGTAGGCACTTGAAAACGGCGACGGCCGTATTTTCCGCTGATTATTCGCATAGGGCTAAAAGAATGAGTTCGAGTGGCGCCTTCACCGCGTCTTGCCCAATACGCAGGGCTGCCGCAGGGAAAATGGAAGGCATCACATAATTAATGTATTTTCGGAGAGTGGGGATAGCGGCATCGCGAAGCGGCTTGCCCCCAGTCACAAAAAGTTCGTTTTTATTGGCATCAAGTCCGAAACTCTGCCATGCGTTGAGCGCATAGTAGATGGCGTTGGCTGCATCGGTGCATGGGAAGGAGTTTGCCATCACCAAGGCACGGTCGCGCACAATGAGCAGGTCGATGCGATCAGGGTGCAGATTGAGGTGCATACACGCCCCGGTGCGATGCTCGTCTTGGTGCTTGAAATGCTCCATCAGTGGATAGAGGTGGTGCACCACAGGCGGCATATTGAAGGTGCGCTGCAAGAATCCAAGCAGTCCCTTCGGCATTTCGTAGGCAATATGCACACCGCAGCGTGGAAGCGCACAGAGGGCGAAATCGCCTTCCATGTCGGGAAACATCACCTCGAAAGCATCTTGCGCGTCGAGTTCGTCGGCGAACGCCTCCGGCAAAATCATGAAGTGCTGGCTTTCGACCATGATGCGCACTTTCTTGTAATCGTTGAGCAGCACGGGATTGTCGTAGATGGCATTTTCCGCAGCCTTCAGATAGCTGCCACAGCTGAGGTCGAGAGGCAATGTGCCCGTAATCAGCGAGTTTTCCTCGTCGATGTCGTGAAGCGTGTATTGCACTTCGCTGGAGCCAAACGCCAGTTGAAGCGTCCAGTATTCGGGGTGCTGTATGTCGATATTTGCTGTGGTGCTGGAAAGATTACTCATAGTTTCATAAAACAGTGCTTTTGCAAAATTAGCAAAATTCTCACTTATGTCAAAATCGGATTTTCGCACTTCTGCGTCAAAATTCTCATATCCAGCGCAATTATCGCCAAGGGAAAATGCAAAGCGGCACGGCGCAACGCCACGGAGCGTGGAGTAAAAAAAAGGTGGATATGCTTGGTAGTGTAGTGGGTTTGCAGTAATTTTGCATAGGATTTATCCGATATACAATCTATATATGATAGAACGACACGTGATTATCGACAATGTGGACCCCGTGGTTTTCTATGGGGTAAACAATTGCAACATACAACTTATCCGCAACCTCTTCCCAAAGTTGCGCATGGCGGCTCGTGGCAATGTGATTAAAGTGATTGGCGACGAGGAAGAAACGGCGCTCTTCGAGCAGAAAGTGAAAGAACTTGCCGACTTCTGCAACCACTACAATCAACTCAACGAGGAGGTGATCATCGACACCATCAAGGGCACTCCACCCAAGGAACTGAAGATGGACGATGCCATCATCTTCGGCGTGAACGGCAAGCCTATCAAGGCACGCACGCCCAATCAGCAGTTGCTGGTGAAAACCTTCACCGAAAACGATCTCACCTTCGCACTCGGTCCTGCCGGCACCGGTAAAACCTACCTGGCGGTGGCTATGGCTGTGCGCGCGCTGAAAAATCGCGAGGTGCGCAAAATCATCCTTTCGCGCCCTGCCGTGGAAGCCGGCGAGAAACTCGGTTTCCTGCCCGGCGACATGAAGGACAAAATCGACCCCTATCTCCAGCCGCTTTATGATGCCCTCGAAGACATGATTCCGAACGCCAAGTTGAAGGAATATATGGAAACGAAGGTGATTCAAATCGCCCCCTTGGCATTTATGCGTGGCCGCACGCTCAACGACGCCATCGTGGTGCTCGACGAGGCGCAAAACACCACTACGCACCAAATCAAGATGTTTCTCACACGCCTCGGCATGGGCAGCAAGATGATTGTGACTGGCGACGTGACGCAAATCGACTTGCCTCGCACCACCGCTTCGGGCTTGATTCAGGCACTGAAGATTTTGCGCAACGTGAAAGGCATCGGCAGGGTGGAATTTGAGAAAAAAGACATCGTGCGCCACCACTTGGTGCAACGCATCGTGGAGGCTTACGAACGCCACGACGAGGAAGAGCGAGCCACCCCACCCCAACAACAACAATGAAAACTTCTATTCAAAACATATAAAATATCAAATCAATGGCTAAAACTTTAGTTCGCACCGACTTCAACTTCGAAGGTCAAACAAATGTGTATCATGGTAAAGTGCGCGATGTTTACAGCATCGGCAACGACATTCTCGTGATGGTGGCAACCGACCGTATTTCGGCTTTCGACGTAATCCTTCCAAAGGGTATTCCCTCAAAAGGACAAGTTCTTAACCAGATAGCGGCATCGTTTCTCGATGCCACTGCCGACATCGTTCCTAACTGGAAACTCGCTACACCCGACCCAATGGTGACCGTGGGCAAGAAGTGCGAAGGGTTTGCCGTTGAAATGATTATCCGTGGTTACCTCACCGGTAGCGCATGGCGTGCCTACAAGGAAGGCTGCCGTGAAATTTGCGGCGTGAAGCTTCCCGACGGTATGCGCGAAAACGAGCGTTTCCCAGAACCAATCATCACCCCAACCACCAAGGCTGCGGAAGGACACGATGAGGACATTTCTCGCGAAGAAATCATCGCCAAGGGCATCGTGAGCAAAGAGGACTACGAGCAGGTGGAGAAATACACCCGCGCCCTGTTTGCACGCGGCACCGAAATTGCTGCAAGCAAGGGTCTTATCCTCGTCGACACCAAGTATGAGTTTGGCAAGGCCGATGGCAAGGTGATTTTGATGGACGAAATCCACACCCCCGACAGCAGCCGCTACTTCTATGCCGATGGCTATCAGGAAAAATTTGAGAAAGGCGAGCCACAGAAGCAGTTGAGCAAGGAATTTGTGCGCCAATGGCTTATCGAAAACGGATTCATGGGCAAGGAAGGCCAGCAAGTGCCTGAAATGACCGATGAATACTGCGAAACCGTATCGCAACGCTACATCGAACTCTACGAAGACATCACTGGCAAAAAGTTCGTGCCTTGCGCCGACGAAGACCTCGCCGCCCGCATCGAAAAGAACGTAAGCGAATATCTCAAGACACTGTAATTCTCATCAGAAGATTTTTTTCAGAAGTTAAGAAGTTAAGAAGTTAAAGAAGTTAAAGAAGTTAAGACGATTGCTTCGGCTCTCGAAATTTCGATAACTCGAAGCCTCGAAAACTCGTTGACCTGTTGACTCGTAGACTTATTGACTCAATAACTCGTTGACTCGTAGACCTGTTGACTCGTAGACTCAAAAAAGACGTGAATAAAGTAGAACAAATAAAGCCCTATAGCGAAGCCGAAGGCAAGACCGAGCAGGTGCAAGCCATGTTCGACTCCATTGCCCCAGCCTACGACTTCATGAACCGTGCCATGACGCTTGGCATCGACAAGTGGTGGCGCAAGGTGGCACGCAAGAAAGTGGCTACCGTGGCCCCCAAGCGTCTGCTCGACGTGGCTACCGGCACTGGCGACTTTGCCATTCAACTCCACAACCACCTGCACTGCACCGTGAAGGGCATCGACTTGAGCAACGGTATGCTGGAGGTGGCACGCAAGAAGGTGGCAGACAAAGGGCTTCAAGAGCAAATCACCTTCGAGCAAGGCGACTGCCTGAAGATGCGCTTCAGCAGCGAAAGTTTCGATGCCGTGACCGTGGCTTTCGGTGTGCGCAATTTCGAGCACATCGACCGTGGGTACGAGGAAATGTATCGTGTAATCAAGCCTGGCGGCATGCTTTGCGTGCTGGAACTTTCCACACCGCAAAACCGCTTCATTCGCTTCTTCTACGACCTCTACGCCATGCACATCATTCCGTTTGTGGGTTCGCTGAAAAGTGGCGACAAAAGTGCCTACCGCTACCTGCCCGAAAGCATCGCAGCCGTGCCGCAAGGCGAGCAGATGCTCGAAATCATGCGTTCGTCAGGTTTCAAGCACTGCAAGGTGCACCGCCTCACCCTCGGTGTGTGCAACATCTACACCGGCATCAAATTATAGCATTACGAAAAAAATCCGCTATATCGTTCCCCAAAAGGCAAATTCAAGCCCTTTGGGGAATTTTTATTTAAAATATGTGTTGCTCGTATCGCTAAAATGATTACTTTTGTGATAAGAATTATCAAACATACAATTATAGGTTAATTAATTATGGGAGCAATTAAAACTATCGGCATTCTCACTTCAGGAGGCGACGCTCCAGGTATGAATGCCGCAATTCGTTCAGTCACTCGTTCGGCAATTTACAACGGATTCAATGTGAAAGGCATTTACCGTGGCTACAAGGGACTTATCGACGACGAAATTGTAGATTTCAAAACTCAAAACGTATCAAATATTATCCAACAGGGTGGCACTATCCTAAAAACTGCACGATGCAAGGAATTTACCACCGAGGAAGGCCGCGCCCGCGCTTTCGACGTGATTAAGAAGCACGGCATCGATGCATTGGTGGTGATTGGTGGCGACGGTTCGCTCACTGGTGCACGCCAGTTTGCCAGTGAGTTCGACTTCCCTATCATCGGCTTGCCAGGCACTATCGACAACGACCTCTACGGCACCGACCACACCATCGGCTACGACACCGCCCTCAACACCATCATGTGGTGTGTGGACCGTATTCGCGACACTGCCACCTCGCACGAGCGTCTGTTCTTCATTGAAGTGATGGGCCGCAACGCTGGCTTCCTTGCCCTCAACGGTGCAATCGCCTCCGGTGCCGAGGCTGCCATCATTCCAGAAATCTCCACCGAGGTCGACCAGTTGGCTGAACTGATTCAAAACGGCTTCCGCAAGAGTAAAAACTCATCAATCGTGCTCGTGGCAGAAAGCCCCGTGACTGGTGGCGCAATGGGACTGGCAGAGCGTGTGCGCAAGGAGTTCCCTGAATACGATGTGCGTGTCACCATTCTCGGTCACCTCCAGCGTGGTGGTTCGCCAACAGCGCAAGACCGCATTCTCGCATCACGCATGGGTGCGGCAGCAGTAGATGCGCTGCTCGAAGGCCAACGCAATGTGATGATTGGCGACGACAATGAGGAGATTGTGTATGTTCCATTCAGCAAGGCTATCAAAAACAACAAGCCTATCGACCGCGAACTGCTCAACACACTCCGCCGCCTTTCTATCTAACCCACCGCCGACGGATTACGAAAGAACATAATCATTTATCATCATATCACTCAACTGGTCTGTGGGAGCGACACCACATTTCGCACCCGACCAGGTGAGTGATTTAACCAACAAATAGTATTATGAAATACAATTTTAAAGAAAAACAAGCCATTGTATCGGTAGTCATGGCAATGGCTCAAGCCGATGGCGTAATCGACCCTAACGAACTCGCATATTTTGAACAGTTGCAAGAGTTGCTCCGCATCTCCGATGAAGAACTGTGCGACGTGACTGCCACCATCGACAACGACTTCTCGCTCTTAGGGCTTATCGTGCTCTCGAAAATGGAAAATCAGAAGAAAGCCGATGTGAAGAAAATGCTGCTGCAAATGATGACCAGCGATTGTGACCTCAATGAGAAGGAACTCACGCTCTTCAACTTCGTATGCCGTGTCACCGGCATGGACGCTGCCACCGACAGCCTTCTCGACAGCGGCGAACTCGACTACGACCCTACACGCATCCTCACAGCCGACGCTATCAAGAAAATCAAAAGCGCAGAAAAACACCTGCTCGGTGAAGGGAAAAAATAACACACTCACTCTTTTTTAACATACACCCACATATTCAATTCAAACAAAAAAAACTAAATGAAATGAAAGCGAATCGACGACTGTTAACTATGATTTTGGCAAGTGCCTTGACCTTCGGCATCGCTAATGCTAAAAACGACGAATATAAGCACGACAACTGCTACAACTATATGCGTGGATTGGAAGCCGTGCAGAACGAAGACAACGACGAAGCCATCAAGTATCTGAAGGCAGAAGTGGAACAGCACCCCAACTGCGACCGTGCATACCAGCAGCTGGCTGTAATCTACGGCAATCAAGGGGAGAATGGTGATGCGCTCACTTACATCGACCTCGCCATCAAGCACTGCCCCAAAAAGGACACTTATAACCAATCATACAACCATTATGTGAAAGCAAAAATCATAGAGAATCTTGGTAGTATTGAAAATGCTGAGGCAGAGTACAATAAGTCGATTAAGCTCGATCCGGAAAATTATGATCGCTATGTATCAAGAGGTGATTTCTACTACAACCGACAGCTGTTTGAGACAGCTGCTGCCGACTATAAGAAGGCTACTGAGCTACAACCCGGATTGGCTATAAGCTTCACCCGCATGGGAATGTGTATGGAGGCTTTGGATAGAATACAAGAGGCATACGACTGCTACGACTACGCCTTGAAACTGTCGCCTGGCGACAACACCGTTATCGCCTACAAAGGTGATGCCCTACTCAAACTCAAAAAATACAACGATGCGCTCAACTGCTACATTGAAGCCATCAGCGGTGACAACAACAATGAAGCCGCCCTCAATGGCTTGGCAAGTGCCATTGAAGAAGCGCCCGATGCTCTAATTGCCAAGTTGAGAGCGCAACGCCTCAAAAACCCGAAAGAAGAAATATGGACAGTGATTTTGGCCACCACTCTGAAAATCAAGCAAGAGTATGATGAGGCCATCGATCTGTTTAAAGAACTACAGAAAGACGACCAAAGCACTGACTATTATTCTTCGATTGCAGAATGCTACCAATTGGCGGGCAACTACCCTCTGGCAATCAAATACATTGAGAAGGCGATTGAAAACGACCCCGAAAACTACCAACATGTGTTCAACAAGGCTAACTACCTCTACAAAATGGGGCAATACGATAAAGCCATCGAGGCAGCGAATATGTGCATTGAGGAATACCCTGACAAAGGTGCTTTCTATGCTTTCAGAAGTACGCTCCAAATGGGCAAAAAGGACTACGAAAAGGCGTATGCCGACGTAAACACAGCCATCAACTTGGGCGAAGACGACACCGACAGCCGTTTTCTCAGAGCAAGAGCCCTGCTTTTCTTGGGCAGAAACGACGAGGCGATGACTGACTTGAATGTGGTGATTGCCGACACCGCCGACGCTTACCACCACGCGTTTGCCGAGTTTTTCATGGGCAATAAGGAAGCGGCGCTTCAGCAGTTCGACACATTGGCGAGCAAAAGCTCCGACGATACATATAAGCTCTACAACCAGGCGTGCGCCTACGCTTTGATGAACGAAAAAGACAAGGCGCTGAAACTGCTTGAGCAAAGTTTTGAAACTGGCTTCTACGCTTTCACCGAGGTGAGAAACGATGTGGACTTTGACAACATTCGCGAAACGCCCGAATTTAATGCGCTAATCACCAAATACGAGGAGCAACTACAAAAAAAGTTGGAGAGTATGAAAGATGATGAAGATGCCGACCAATACGAGGAAGTGACCTGTGAGGTGCCTTACACCAAGAAAGGCGGCATCACACAGGTGAAGTGCGAAGTGAATGGACTGCCACTCCACTTCATCTTCGACACGGGCGCATCTACCATCTCCATCAGTTCGATCGAGGCACTGTTTATGCTCAAAAACGAATATCTCAGCGAAAAAGACATCGTGGGCTCGTCGTACTACTCCGACGCTAACGGCGAAATCAGCGAAGGCACCGTCATCAACCTCAAAGAGGTGAAAATTGGCGACGCCATTATCAACAACGTGCGAGCATCGGTGGTGCACAACCAAAAGGCTCCGTTGCTGCTGGGACAAAGCGCATTCCAAAAGTTCGGCAAAATGGAAATCGACAACGATAAGAAAGTCGTGACCATCACTTACAAAAAGAAGAAATAAACTATCACTCTTTATATGAAACGCTTAACACTTATTTTAGCACTCATTGCTTCATTCACTGCGGCATTTGCCCAAAAGCACATCACCGACTCGCTGATGATCAACGGACAAATGCGAACCTACACTATGTTTCTGCCTGAGGGCATTCAGAAAGATGCCCCACTGGTGGTGTTTATGCACGGCTACAGCAAGAAGAAGGTGAAAAACTTCGACCGCTTCGGGCTCGACCCTGTGGCTGCACGCGAGAAATTCGCCGTGTGCTACATTCACGGTCTGCCCGACAGCACCAACCACTACGGCTACTACGTGGGCTACCCACCACAAGCCTCGATGCAGAAGCACGAAACCAGCGACATCTGCAAAATCACCGAAGCAGTGCAAGAGCGCTACCAGCTGAGCAAAGTGAACGCTTTCGCCACAGGCATGAGCAATGGCGGCGACATGTGCTACCTCATGGCTTACGAGGGACAAAACACATTCCGCGCACTTGCTCCAGTGGCAGGCATCACCCTCAACTGGATTTATCAGAAATACGAAGCACCCCACCCCATTTCCATCTACGAGATTCACGGCACCGCCGACAAAACGTCAAGTTGGTATGGCGACATGGAAAACAAAGGCGGCTGGGGAGCGTATCTGCCGCTGAAAATATCCATCGGCTACTGGGTGGCACGCAACCGTTGCACCAACATTGAGCCCACCGACACCATTCCCAGCAAAAACCCAGCAAGCACCCACTACATCGTGCAGCACCGCTTCACAGGCGGCACCGACGGCACCGAAGTATGGGTAGATGAAGTGGTGGGAGCCCCCCACACCTGGCACGCCAAGGACATGAACACCGCCGAAGCCATCTGGGCATTCTTCCGCCACCACCTCAAATAATCATTCCCCGAAACAATATTTTAAAAAAAGATGAGCATATCAAAGGGACGGTTCAAACCCTTTGATACATCGGGATGTCCGCCCCTTTGGTTTGCATCTCACTTAGCCACAATTTCTACTCTGGCACGCGCAACATCAAAATTCTCAACAGCGGACAAATTCGAAAAATCCAAGACTGCTGCATCTTTTCACGAAGTTTTTCTTTGACAATAGCCTATATCCCAAAAGAAATGCATAATTTTGCGATATGACAAATGACTCGAATATTCCATATTTGGTTTTAGACACTGATTCTGAAACATTATCTATTCAATATGTAAATTGGAATAATTTCTCTTTTGTGCCTAAGCAAAATGATCCTGATAATATCTGTGACTATTTCATGAACGGTATGACATATACCGACGTAGAAAATTCCTTAAGCAAGGATCTTGCACGTCAGGAATTTCTCAAGGAACAAATCATAGCAAAAATTCCGGCAGGGATAATTGTTTCATCGCCCCGTCTTGAGGGAAATTTTTATTACGACGAATGGGATGCCATAAACATTATCAAATTTGAAATTCATTCTGATTTTACAGAAGATTTAACCTATATAAAATTAAAATGGTTCTTACGACCGTTGGCAACTTCAACTCTTGAAGCAATAAATTATATTTTTGATTCCCCCATCTCGATTCAAGACATTTTTTCTAAGGAAGAAGATTTTGAAGTGTCTTTGAACGGATGGATTAAATGTTACGAAAAAGCAGTTGCAATCCAGAATGAATTTATTGCAAACATAAATAAAGAAATAGATAATACACCTTATTACAACACTAAGATACAATGGGAACGCTAAAATAAGCGTCTTTTCGCTGACATCATAAAGTCCACAAACCAAAGCAAACCAAAGGGACGGTTCTTTCGGTCTATATTTCAATATTTGATTGAAATACAAACACATACAGCACACCTAATATACAAAAAATGCGCTTATGCGGAATGAATGTGCGTTATCATATAGGTAAATGCCTCTGACATATTTCAAATGCGTTGACACATTGCTTACTTATTGCAACAAAAGCATACCAAAAGAACCGTCCCTTTGGTATGCGATTGCTTAATTCTGCAATGTTATGAATTCTTGTTCGTAAAACAAAGTAGAGTCTAACTGCATATCTAACATTTTTTCTACATAACATCTATCGATACAAACTATTTTACTACGATATTGGCTTGGTGTCGTGTCGTTCTTTAATATGTTGTAACGAAAACTCTTTTTTGGAGGAATCTTAACCAAAAAAGTATAGCCGATTATAGAATTGTCTGCCACATATGTTGATTTTAAGGAATATTCAATCCAACTGAAACCGTCCCTTTGCTTCAAAAAATAATATCTGAAAATTGCCTCCTTATTTTTAATACTCATACTATCGTCTTTGACAATAAAAGTCAATAAATCTTTAGAGGAAAGATTTTGAATTTCTATAGTTTCCACAAATTGCTCTTTATTCGTTATGCCATTATAATAAGAGCAATTTAAAATGCTTGTTTTTTCTTGTCCAGCCAAAGTGATGAAAAACAATAAAACAAACGGAAAAATAATGCGGACTTTATTCATACTTACTTCATATTTTTAACTGTTTCTGTTTTTGATTTTATTATCATATCAATCAATTTGATATTTGTATCTTTAGTGCCTCGAAAATGATGAGAAGCACCTCTATGATTGTAGCCATTCAGTAAATATAGTGCCCCATGCCCATTCGCTTCATGACTATAGGTTTCAGCAGCTCCCTTTTCTGACAAGTTTTTATTAATAATGACATGTATGGTATTATTTGTCGACCCAGAAAAACCAGCCCTATCGGGGAACAATGTGATTCCCATTTTCCCAGTCTCTCCCGTGGAAAGCCCACTAATAGTGCTACCTGTCTTATCTTTGTCATCCTCGTTATCATATAAGGGATTGAAATCATAATATGTCATAGTGCTATTTTTTAGCTCTCCATTCTCATCAATATAGTTGTAATTTGTCATAGTGCTATTTTTTAGCTCTCCATTCTCATCAATATAGTTGTAATTGCCATTCAATTCAACAAACATAGTGATTGGAGAGTTTACTATGTATTTCAATATTTGGAAATTATAACTGTCACCACTGTATTCTTCAAGTTTATTTTTATCTATAAATCCCTCGTCATTAATTACTACGAATCTTCTTGCTTCAGCTGGAATAGTATTTTTTATCACCTGAAGTTCCTCTTCTCCTTTAGGCTTCAATTCTTTTCCTGTGGGGTCGGTGAGGGTGATGGGGTTGGCGGCGCACCAGAGGTAGGGGCTGAGGTGGGGGTATTTCTCTGCCATGGGGTCGAGGGTGGAGGTGCGGCCTATTTGCGGGGCGTACCACCGGGCTTGGCTGTCGTAGCTGTCGAGACCGTTTTCGCGGTCGAGCTCTTTGGCGCCATATTTGTGGGGCTGCTTGGAGTCCGACGGGGTGGCTGCCATGAGCATGCCGTAGGGATAGTAGGCGTTCAGCTCTACGGGCTGGTTCCGCTGGTCGAGCACCACGCGCACGTTGCCCTGGTAGTCCTTGATGTAGAAGTACAGCTCGCCGTCCTGCCAGTAGCCGTTATCGGTGAGCACGCGCTCCAATTTGCCGTTCTTGTAGATGTAGCTGCCACAGTAGTCTCGCACCGTGAGCGTGGTGTAGTATGGGTTGTCCGCCTTCACGCTGTCGGTGATGCCGGGTTTCACTACCATGCCGTCACCTATGGTGCTTTGCTCCGCCCAGCCGCTTCCTGAAGCGTCAGACTTGTCGATGATTTGGAAGTTGTTGAGGCGGTACTCCGCGCGCAGCTTGCGGCCGTCGGCGGCATAGGTGTAGCGGCTCTCGTGCCCGTCCTTGAAGAGAACGGACTGCGGCAGGTTGAGCTGGTTGTAGGTGATGCTGACGATGCCTCGGTTGAGGTCGCTGGTCATGTTGCCGTTTGCGTCGTAGGCGTATTCCACAGCTTTGTCCGCCCCGTCTTTGAAGTCCATTGCGCCGGTGTAGGTCAAGTCGTCGGCCCGGTCAGTCACTTTTTTCATTGTAATTATTTGTGTTTGGGGCTGGTTGCGAAAATATAATTAATTCATCAATCAACAATTTCACACTAACCAACACGTTTAGAAATGAAAAAAACGAAAAAATCACAAATGAATAACAAAGATAATTATTTTGTATAAAAAACAAACAGCCAATTAAATCCATAACCAGTATATAAACTGACAGTAAAAGTATAACTATTATTGTAATACATCTTATCAAATTTTTGTTGATGAAAATATTTATCACCATTGCCCCCAATAAAGGTATCCACATAAAAGGGAATAGAGAAATGCTTGGGAAAACAACAATGTTCAATAATGCTATCATTGTAAAAATCAGATACATCATCCTACTTAGCCTCCACTTGCTATTTTTGTCTTTTTTGTTCAACATAATATCCTTTGTTTTGTGATACAATATTGTAATATAACAAACTTGGGAAATATGGATTCGTTTTTTTTATTCCATATATGTTTGTCATTGGGTCTATTGAATAAAATTCTGTTGATTTAGTTTCGACACCAATTGACTCAAGAGATTTTTGAACAGCTGTACCACAATGATTAGGGGAAAGAGGATTCAATGAATATTTAGTTTTTGAGATACCAGTAAATTTATCTTCCACAATTTTTGCTTCCTTGCTTGTCGTTTTTATAACAAATGCTTTGTCATAATTGTAACCGTTGCGCACTCGATTGTATTCACTATCCAAAAAAGAAGACACACTTCGAAAAGGTCCTATATGAACGTCATTAGTTTTTCCGCCACCAGAAAAAGAAGAGTCTCCACTTTTTTGACTTTTTGGGGAGGAAGTTCCAGACCCACATGAGTAGACATTGTTTCCATTGATTGAGAAATAATACCATGATTTATTGTCTTGAGATATTAGTAATGCAATATGTTCTCCGTCGTAATGAAGTACAGCTATATCATTACCGTCTGGATCTATGTATTTCAATGGATTACTGGAACAATACATATATGGACTGACAGAATAATAGTTTTCAGCTTTGTTGTCCTGCATAATAAAGTGTGGCACTGTTGAATCCAATTGTCTGGCATGGCTGTCGTAGAGGTCGAGGCCGTTCTCGCGGTCGAGCTCTTTGGCGCTGTACTTGTAGGGTTGGTTGCCTTCGGTGGTGGTGGCTGCCATTAGGGCGCCGTAGGGGTAGTAGCTGTTGAGCTCTATCGGTTGGTTACTCTGGTTGAGGACTACGCGGATGTTGCCTTGGTAGTCTTTGATGTAGAAGTAATATTCGCCGCCTAGGATGTAGCCACAGGAGCACGGCGTGTGCTCCCCAACGGTTTTAATTAGCCGTTTTTTGGTGTGGCGATGTGGAGTACTGGTTATCATGACACGAAGGGTTTTGGAACGCTTATAGGCAAAGGTATGTAAAATTATTGAGAAACAGGCCATTTAGCCCACAAATAATTCGTGAAAATTTGTGGATGGCTTTAAAATCACAAATTTCACAAATCACACGAATATTTTTGCGCAAACCAAAGGGACGGTTCTTTCGGTTTGTATTTCAATATCTAATTGAAATACAAACACATACAGCACACCAAATATACAAAAAAATGCGCTTATGCGGAATGAATGTGCGTTATCATGTAGGTAAATGCCTCTGACATATTTCAAATGCGTTGACACATTACTTGCTTATTGCAACAAAAGCATACCAGAAGAACCGTCCCTTTGGTTTGTATAGACGCACAAATAAATTGAAGTTTTCAACTACCATTGCAGATAAAATCGGATTTAAAAAATTAGACAGAATTAGACTGATTATTCTTTTTGTGAAAAGCAATTATATAAAATGAGTGCTAAATCAGAAATAATAATAAAAAATATTACCCAGGCAGCCCAAATTTTTGGGCTGGCAACCAATATTAACATCATTCCAAAAACAGCTACAAAAATGGTATACAACAGTAATAAGACAAGAGATAATCTTTTAATTATTGGTTTTCTAATATTGAATAGCAGTGCAATTGGCAGTAAAAAGCTGCCTAAAACAAACATTTCTGTAAGCTTCAGACCTGCATATGAATACATATACAGAGGCCAAAATATCATCAACGCTCCTTGAAGAGCAAACCAAAAAGATGTAAAAAGTTTAATTTTGTATTTCATTTTTTCCTTATGTATATTCCTTTAGGGTTGTTATAACGAATAGCTATAAATGTACTTGCTGGCAAATATGGGGTGGAGTCTGGTAGAAACATATTGTGCATTGTATGATTGATGTTATGGCTGCCTTTGTTTTTTTAGTTTGTCATCTTTCTTTTTGGGGGTTGATTCCCTTATAATAAAGTGGAAATGATTTTCTATCAGCAATGCAATATTTATGACCATGATAATTGTAAGTGCTAATGCAAGCGTTGGTTTGGGGCTGGCCACAAGGTTTGCTAATGTCCCAATAACTGCGAAAGCAATTGAATAGATCCACAATAAGCAAGTCATTATTTTGTTTATTATTTTATTCTTTATCATAACAAAAACAGATGTGGGTAATATTATACAGCCCAAGAGCAGCATCTCATAGAACTTGAACCCCGTCTGATAGTATAAATAGATGGGCCAATAGAACGTAAACAAGGCTTGAAGAGCAAACCAGGAAGATGTGATTAGTTTTAAAAATTTATGTTTCATTTTTTTTGCATGTATATTCCTTTTGGATTATTATCTCGAATAGCTCTAAATGTGTTTGTGAGCATATATGGAACTGTTTCTGTAGGAGTAAAATCATCAAAATACAAAAATTCAAAAATTGTTGTATTAATCCCCCCTGCATTTAGGGCTTTTTGAACAACTTGCGCACATTGCCCTGATAGTCCTTGATGTAGAGGTACAGCTCCCCGTCCTGCATGTAGCCGCCAGCGGTGGGCATGCGCTCCAAGCGGCCGTTCTTGTAGATATAGCTGCCGCAGTAGTCGCGCCCGTCGGCAGCGTAGGTGTAGCGGCTCTCGTGCCCGTCCTTAAAGAGGGTTTCTACACCTTTGCTACCGACAAAAAACAAGAGTTAACCACACTCTTGCTTCACAGCCTCTTTTTTCAATCAACAAATTTTTCATAATCAACAAATTTTCCATTGCCAGGATATATCCCGTAATGCACAAATGCTATCGTGTCGTTGAACCATATAAAAGCCTTGCCGTGCTTAAATTTCTCTCTCTCCTTTTTTGCTAAATCATCCGACCTATATATTTTATACACAAAGTCAGTACAGCCCCATCTTCTAAACAGAATCGAGTATGACTGCTCTTCTTTTAAGAATTCTATTCCTTGAACATTTGCCGCTTGCATATAAGCATCCAGAATATGCAACTTGTTGAGAGAAATGCCGACTATGGGCTTACCTGTTGACCAAAGGGCTTCAATATCTTCTTTGTGTACCCATTTGCCACCTGTCCTTATGGATAGCTTCAATATTTTGCCATTAACTTTTTCGTAAACTAATCCCCCATCGTCTCCCACATATTTTTCAACGAGGTTAACCATACGTCTTATTTCTTGATTATGGTTGCGGATGTTTTCTGCCATTGCATGGGCTGTGGGCTCTCCAGTGGATGGCAAAATTAAAAGCATAAGTGGAATGACAAAAATATTGAATAAGTGGATTCCTAATATAAGTTTATTAAAGGTTATTTTAAATTGAAAAACTGATTTTATAAGAGAGATAAACACACAAGTTGCAACAGGTATGGATATAGGAAATAGCCAAACAACGCCTACTGCAAATATGTTAAGATTACCTATTAGGGTTGCGCTATCATTGGAAACGTAAATTATGTGTACAATTAATATCGATATTGTAACCAACAATATCAGTTCAACAATGCGTATTATGTTGTAAAACAGTTGCATATATTTTTATGGTTTACCTACAACATTATATAGATAATCAGCTTGCTGTTTGCTTTTTACTGCTTCAGCTTGTTCGTGTTCAGTCCAAGGTCTCGCACTTGTGCTGAATCCATAGCTTATACCGGGAATTTCTTTCGCTATACTTTTTATCCGCTCTTTCGAAACGCCAGATTTCAATAATATTGTTGAAGTGCTGGTATTACAGTTACCTTTAGTCATATCTGCCGTAGATGGAGCTAAAAAATATGTTATCCCACTATTATTACCAAAAGATTTTGCAACACCTGCGACTACATTATCGAAGTCAGACTCTCTCATTCCTGAAGGAGGCGATATTTCTATGATTTTTTTTAAATGTTCAGTATCGTTTCCATTGATAACCATTTGATCTTGACGGTACGTTGCTTGTTTCAATCTGCCAGAATAACTTCCTTTTATTCCATCATATTCAGAACCAAAAGCAAAATATTCCCTTACGTTATTATTTTTATCACGAATAACGATAAATGTATGTGTCGCTAATGGTATATCGCACCCAGGCAAAGACGTAGCATACAATTCCACCTTTCTACCATCTGGATCTCTATACCTATTGGGGTTGGCGGCGCACCAGAGGTAGGGGCTGAGGTAGGGGTATTTCTCCGCCAACGGGTCCATTGTGGGGGTGCGGCCTGTCTGTGGGGCGTACCACCGGGCTTGGCTGTCGTAGAGGTCGAGACCGTTTTCGCGGTCGAGCTCTTTGGCGCTGTACTTGTAGGGCTGGGCGCCTTCGGTGGTGGTGGCTGCCATTAGGGCGCCGTAGGGGTAGTAGCTGTTGAGCTCTATCGGTTGGTTACTCTGGTTGAGGACTACGCGGATGTTGCCTTGGTAGTCTTTGATGTAGAAGTAATATTCGCCGCCTAGGATGTAGCCACAGGAGCACGGCGTGTGCTCCCCAACGGTTTTAATTAGCCGTTTTTTGGTGTGGCGATGTGGAGTACTGGTTATCATGACACGAAGGGTTTTGGAACGCTTATAGGCAAAGGTATGTAAAATTATTGAGAAACAGGCCATTTAGCCCACAAATAATTCGTGAAAATTTGTGGATGGCTTTAAAATCACAAATTTCACAAATCACACGAATATTTTTGCGCAAACCAAAGGGACGGTTCTTTCGGTTTGTATTTCAATATCTAATTGAAATACAAACACATACAGCACACCAAATATACAAAAAAATGCGCTTATGCGGAATGAATGTGCGTTATCATGTAGGTAAATGCCTCTGACATATTTCAAATGCGTTGACACATTGCTTACTTAGTGCAACAAAAGCATACCAGAAGAACCGTCCCTTTGGTATGTAAAGTTGTCATTATCAAAATTCGAGATTTTGTGGAATTTGTGATTTTACATAATTTTTACATTGGCGTATTTAGTTGGTTTTTAACCGCTTAAATAGCGTCACCATCAAAGGAGCCGTTCCTTTGATGGCGTGATGGTGGGGATAATTGGGGAAATAGCAGTAACTTTGCAGCCGGAAATTCAAGGAAATTCAATTAGACTAAAAATTTGTTAGCGGTATGAACGAGAAAATGAAGTTGGGAAACTGGTTGGCGTTGCTCGGACTCTCTTTTGCAACATTTATCTTCAACACATCAGAGTTTGTACCTATTGGCTTGCTCACCGACATTAAAAACGATTTCGGACTGACCGAAGCCTCGGTAGGTGTGCTTATATCCCTGTATGCGTGGGCTGTGATGATATTGTCGCTGCCTCTGATGCTGCTGGTATCTAAAATGGAAATGAAGCGGCTGATGCTTTGGCTGCTGGGCATTTTCACGGCGTTTCAATTCATGTCGTATTTATCCACAAGTTTTGTGATGCTGATATGCGCTCGTATAGGCGTGGCGTGTGCCCATGCTGTGTTTTGGTCGGTGATTTCGCCCATTGCCGTGCGCATTGTGCCCGACCGCTACCGTTCCATTGCCCTAAGCATGGTGGTCACAGGGTCGTCGATAGCCATGATTTTGGGTATGCCCTTAGGCCGTGTGATTGGTCTGCATGTGGGTTGGCGAATGACGTTTTTCAGCATTGGCGTATTCTCTGCCCTCACCTTCCTCTACATAGCGTGGCGCTTGCCAAAGGTGCCGAGCGGTGGCGGATTTTCACCGAAAAAGTTGCCCGAACTGCTACGCCACAAGGGCATCATGGGACTATATCTATTCACGTTACTCATTTCGAGCGCCATATATGTGGCATACAGCTATATTGAGCCATTCCTGAAGCAAGTGTCGCTCATGCCCGACGACTGGGTGACCACTGCGCTGATGGTGTTTGGTGGCGCAGGGCTTTTGGGCAGCATCGCATTTTCGAAATACTACAACCGCAACCGCAAACTGTTTATCACCGTAAACGTGGCTGCCATGGCGCTATGCCTTTTGCTGCTCTACCCCGTGTCGTCGGGCTTTTTGCCCATCATTGTGCTGCTTGCCGTGTGGGGAGCCACTGCCACAGCCTACAATGTGGCGATGCAAAGCAACATGATTCTCGTCACCACCCCCGAAAGCACCCCTGTGGCAATGTCGATTTTCTCTGGCATCTTCAACTTGGGCATTGGCAGCGGAGCATTTTTCGGTGGAGCCATCTGCTCAGACCTCTCCATCTCCTACATCGGTTTAGCCGGTGGAGTGCTCGCCCTTATTGGACTGGTGTATTGGGTGGCAAGGTTGGGCAACAGGATTGAGCCAAAAGACACGCTCGACAAATATCTATAAATCTCCCAAAAAGCGACTTCGGTCGCTTTTTTTTGTGTATGGGGGTGTTCGGAGTGCTCGGAGAACTCGGAGAACTCAGAACTATCGGAACTATCGTCTTAACTTCTTCAACTTCTTAACTCCTTAACTTCTAAAATCTATCCTCTAATTTCTAACTTCTAACATCTTATTTCTAATTTCTTTTTGTATCTTTGTAGATTGAATAATTATATACTGATATGAGACATTTATTCTACATTTTGGTGGCGATGGCGGTGATGTGCGGAGCCGTGGCGTGCGGCAAAAAGCACTCGCCCAACAGCGTGAAGGCGGAAGTCCAGGCGGTAGATGCCGTGGCACGCCTCGTGGCTGTAGATTCCACCGACACGATGGCTATGCAGAGCGAACTGCTCAAAGCCGAAGCCATGCGCAGCCAGTTTCTGCTCGACGGCGACAGCGTAGCGGCACAGGACTTCGACGAAACTTTCCGCGAAACGCTCATTCAGAAGTCGCCACGAATGGCAAAAACTCTTTTTTCAAAAAACGATTAAATCCACAAAAAAATATTTCCGACTATGTTATCTCTTGAAGAATACAGAAAATTGGCAAACGATGAAATTGCCGCCATTCCTTATCCAGCCACTCCTAATGGACTTTACGAACCTATCGCCTACACTATGGACTTGGGCGGCAAGCGTCTGCGTCCGGCATTGGTGCTGATGGCTTGCGAAGCCATGGGTGGCGATGTGAAAAAGGCTATTAAGCCTGCTGTGGGTCTGGAACTTTTCCACAATTTCACCCTTCTTCACGACGATGTGATGGACAACGCCGATGTGCGCCGTGGCAAGCCCACTGTGCATCGCCGTTGGAACGACAACACCGCCATTCTCTCTGGCGACGCAATGCTCACCATGAGCAGCCAGTATGTGGCGCAAGTGGAACCTGCCGTGCTACCCGAAATAATGCGCCTGTTCAACCAGACCGCAATGGAAATATACGAAGGTCAGCAATACGATATGGACTTTGAGGTGCGCAATAATGTTACCCTTGAAGAATATATCGACATGATTCGCCTGAAAACATCGGTGCTGATTGGCTGTGCCTGCAAGATGGGCGCGCTCATCGCTGGTGCTTCCGAAGCCAATGCACAGGCACTTTACGAAACCGGCCTGTATCTCGGCCTCGCTTTCCAACTCCAAGACGACGTGCTCGACATGTGGGGCGATGAAGCCACCTTCGGCAAGGCTATCGGCGGCGACATCATGAACAACAAGAAGACATTCCTTCTGATTGGCGCTATGCAAAAGGCACAAGGCGACGATGCCAACGAACTCCGCCGCTGGATCAACAACGACTACGCACTTCGCAGCGAGAAAGTGCCAGCCGTGACTGCACTCTACGAGCGACTGGGTATGCGCGAGGCTGCCGACGAAGCCATCAAGCGCTACGACGACATGGCCTTCGATGCGCTCAGCAGAGTGGAAATGAGCGATGAGGCACGCGAGGCATTTGTTCAACTCATTAAAGGCTTGGTTGACCGCAAGAAATAATGATTGACAGCCATAGCCACATTTATTGCGATGCTTTCGACACCGACCGCGAAGAAATGCTGCTTCGTGCGCGTGAAGCCGGCGTCACACACATCGTGATGCCCAACGAGAACCTCGAAAGCATCAGCCGCCTGAAGGCAGTTTACGATGCACACCCCCAGTTTGTGTCGATGACCATCGGGCTGCACCCCGAAGAAATCGGCGACGACTACCACGAGCAGTTGCAGGCCATGCACCAAATGCTTGCCGAGGGCACTATGCCATTCGTGGCTGTGGGCGAAATAGGCATCGACCTCTATTGGGAGCAAGACAAGCGTGATGAGCAAATCGAAGCGCTCGACACGCAACTACGCTGGTGCAAGGAGTTCGACCTGCCATTCATCATTCACTGCCGCGATGGCGTGGCTGAGTGTCTGGAGGTGATGGACAACTTCGGCGAACCGCTCCCCAAGGGCGTGTTCCACAGTTTCACCGGCACCCCTGCCGACATCGAAGCCATTCGCAAGCGCGGCGACTTCTATTTCGGCGTGAACGGCATTGTCACGTTTAAGAAAAGCGAGGTGAAAGCCAATCTGCCCGTGATTGGGCTTGATAGGTTGCTGCTCGAAACCGATGCGCCATACCTCGCCCCGGTGCCGAAGCGCGGCAAGCGCAACGAAAGCGCCTTCACCGCCCACGTTTGCAATTTCGTGGCGACAGAAATGGGCGTATCACCAGCAGAAATCGACGAAATCACCACCCGAAACGCTTGCGAGCTGTTCCGACTCAACAACAATTTATAATCACATATAGCAATGAAAAGAATAATTGCATTTTCTCTACTGCTCACTTTTGTCCTTGCGGCTTTCGCACAGCGATTGCCACAAAGCACCATGCCACCCAAGCGTGAACTGCGCTCGGCGTGGGTTTCGACGGTGTGGGGCATCGACTGGCCAAAACAGGGCGCACATGCCGAACGCCAAAAGGCAGAACTGGTGCGAATGCTCGATTCGCTGAAAAACAACAATTTCAACGCCATCAACCTGCAAGTGCGCTCCATGAGCGACGCATTCTACCAGTCGAGCTACGAGCCTTGGTCGAGTTATCTGACCGGCACCCGTGGTAAGCATCCGGGCTACGACCCACTCGCCTTTGCCGTGAGCGAATGTCACAAGCGCGGCATGGAAATCCACGCATGGATCAACCCCTACCGATTCTGCATCACTAAAATGTGGAACACCGAGCGCGACCAGGAGGCGAAAAGGCATCTGCTCCGATGGGGCAAATTCTATATCCTCGACCCAGCCCAGCAGTGGACCATCGACCGCATCGTGAATGTGTGCCGTGAGGTGGTCACCAAATACGATGTCGATGGCATTCTCTACGACGACTATTTCTACCCAAACGGCATCGCCTCGTCGGTGGCGGCTCCCGACTACAAGGAGTGGCAAAACTCTGGCACAAGCATGAGCATCGGTGACTGGCGACGCGAGAATGTGAACCGCATGGTGAAGGCCGTTTACGATATGATTCAGCGCGAAAAGCCGTGGGTGCGCTTCGGCATCTCCCCTGCCGGCGTGGCTTGCACCAGCCAATCGCTTGCCGACAAATACGGCATCGACCCATGCCCATCGGGCAGTGACTGGCAGTATAACGGCATTTTCTCCGACCCGGTGTCGTGGCTGAAAGGTCACCTTATCGACTTCATCGCCCCTCAGGTGTATTGGAAAATAGGCTACAAGCGTGCCGATTTCAGCCTTGTGGCACCATGGTGGTGCAAAACGGCGAGAAAATTCTCGCGCCAGGCTTTCGTGTCAATGTGTATCGACAAGTTGATGACCACCAGCGAGTTTCCCGAATGGGCTGCCGAAATGGAGATTTTGCGCAGAAATTGCGCTAAAGACCAAGGCGGCACCATATTCTGGTCGGTGCGTAACCTCTACAACAAGCCCGGTTTGAGCGAGCAACTCTGCCACTACCTCAAACGCACCGTTTATCAGTATCCATCACTGATGCCGCTCACCCCTTGGCGCAACAATGTGGCACGCAAAGCCCCTGTGGTGAATTTCCTCAAGCAAAAGGGCAACCAGCTCACTTGGCAACTGATTCCACGCTGCCGCTACACGGTGTATGCGTTCCCGAAGACGGTTAACAAAGCCCAGTTCGGCACCGAAGTGAAATATCTGCTCGGCATGGTGTATAACCCAGAGCGTGGCGGCGAAATAGTGACCTACGCCATTCCTGCCCATCTGCGAGCAGCCTACCAGTTTGCCGTTTGCCCACTCGACCGCTACGGCAACGAATACGCCCCTTCCTTCACTGAATAATCCCTTCGTATTACTATTCAAATATCAACTTTTATACTTTTATACAAAATGAAATTTAGACATTTATTTTTCGCCGCTTTCCTCCTGCTCGGATTTGCAGCACAAGCGGCTGGCACTTACAGCGTGCCTAAGCGTGAATTTCGCTCGGCTTGGGTGGCTACAGTTTGGGCACTCGACTGGCCACGCGATGCCAACGACAACGAAGCTAACAACATGAACGCCGAAGTGCAGAAAGCATCAATGATTCGTATGCTCGACTCGCTGAAGCGCAACAATTTCAACGCAGTGAATTTCCAAGTGCGCTCCATGTGCGACGCTATGTATAAGTCGAGTTACGAACCATGGTCGAGTTATCTGACTGGCACCCGTGGAAAGGCTCCAAGTTACGACCCTCTGCAATTTGTGGTGGAGGAATGTCATAAGCGCGGCATGGAGTGCCATGCGTGGGTGAATCCTTACCGCTTCTCCACAGGTGCCAACTGGACCACCGCTTACGACAATAAGTTGAGAGAAGACGGCCACTTGCTCAAATACGGCGAGACTATCATTCTCGACCCTGCACAGCAGTGGACCATCGACCGCATCACCGATGTGTGCCGTGAAATCATCACCAACTATGATGTGGACGGTATTCTCTACGACGACTATTTCTACCCCAACGGCATTCCCAACAACAGCACCGCCGAAGACTACGATGAGTGGAAAAACTCTGGCACAAGCATGAGCATCGGCGACTGGCGACGCGACAATGTGAACCGCATGGTGAAATCAGTTTACGATATGATTCAAACCGTAAAGCCTTGGGTGCGCTTCGGTATCTCTCCTGCCGGTGTGGCTGCCACAAACGGCTCAGTGGCATCGAAATATGGCGTTGAGCCTTGCCCATCTGGATCTTCCGACTGGCAATACGACGGTATTTTCTCCGACCCTCTGGCATGGATTTCGAGCCAAACCCTCGACTACATCTCGCCACAGGTGTATTGGAAAATCGGTGCAAAAGCCGACTATTCCACCATCACTCCATGGTGGGGCAAGGTGGTGAAGAAATTTGGCCGCCATGTGTATATTTCCACCTCTATTTCCAGTATGAAGGTTGGAAGCGATGCCAACACCTATGTGGAATATGCCAACCAAGCCGAAATCAACCGCACATCGTCGCTCGACGGCGCATTTGGCTCGATTTACTATTCTTGCAAATACCTCTACATGCGCAACCCCAACTCGCTGGCAAGCTACTTGCGCAACACCGTTTACACCCGCCCTGCCCTTGTGCCTGCGCTCCCTTGGAAGCAAGGCAACAACCCTGGCTTGGTGACCAACCTCGCATACAGCGGTGGCACACTCACTTGGAATGGCTACGACAATGTGCGCTACTCTGTGTATGCCTTCCCAGCATCAATGAATCCTGCCACATTCACCAAGCAAGTGGAATATCTCTTGGATATGAGTTACACCACCAGTTACAAAATTCCGGTTGAATACCAAAGCAACGAGTGGCAATATGCCGTGTGCGTGGTCGACCGCGTGGGCAACGAATACGAGCCTGTGTTCCTCGGCAGCAGTTTGAAGGCTCTCGGCAACCCTGTACTCATCGGTCCTGCCAACGATGCCACTATCGACATGCCTTTCACTTTCTCTTGGCATAAGGTGAAAGACGCTGCCAACTATGTGGTGGAAATCAGCAACGATGCCGACTTCGGCAATGTGGTGGAACGCTACACCACCACCGACACCATCGCATCTGCGCTCCAATTCTCACAACTTCGCCACGAAACCAACCAATACTGGCGTGTGCAGGCTTGCGAGACTAACCATTACTGCGGCGTGAGCGAAATCCGCACTATAGTGCCAAAGTTGCTCACAGTCACCTACCCTGCCGATGGCGAGGAGGAAGTGGCTCCTGATTTCACCGCTAAGTGGTACAATGTAAATTCCACCAACGAGGCAACAGTGGAAATCGCAAGCGATGAAGCATTCGAGAATATTCTCTACACTGGCAAATCAGCCAATGGCGAATTGGCTATCCCCGACGGCAAACTCGAATCGGGCATCACCTGCTATATGCGTGTTCGCCTCACCGTTGATGGCCAGGAAATGGTGTCGCTCCCTGTTCGCTTCACCATCGTTCACTTGGCAGCGCACCTGCTTCGCCCAACCGAAGGTGGCGAAATCTACAAGGGTGAATATGTGGAAGTGAAGCCACAAAGTTGGGCTACCAACTACCAAATTGAAATCAGCACCTCTGCCACCACGTGGGGCCGCACCCGCTTTGTCGAAACACTCAAAGACGGTGCCACTCGCACCTCTCTCACCGCCGACAACATCAAGGTGAACAGCAAGAAGATGACTGACGGCAAAACATACTACGCACGCGTGAAAACGGCATACGAAGGACTCGACGGCGCAGCCCACACCACCGAATGGGGACCAGTAGTGAAATTCGTTTACCGTGCCCAAAAGCCTGTAAGCGGCGACATTAACGGCGACGGCGAAGTGAACGCTTCCGACGCTACCGCCCTCATCAACCAACTTCTCGGCACAGAGTCATACCCAACCAACCTCTGCGACGTGAACGGCGACGGCGAAGTAAACTCAAGCGACGTCACCGCCCTCATCAACAAGATTTTGGGCAACTAACGACCCTTGTGGAAGCCCTCCCCACAGCCCCCCGACAAGTCCAAAAAGCCAGCTTCGGTTCTAAAGAGTCTAAAGGGTCTGCTTGGGTCTGAAGGGACTGCTTGGGCCTAAAGGGGCCGATAAGTCCAAAATCAAAACACCTATTTAATCCATTAAATCCTATTTTCACCTATTCAATTTTAGGTGTTAATTGGATTGAAATCAGATTAAATAGGTGTTTTTTTCACCCTCAAAAGAGCACCAAAATATCCAAATCCGACAAAAAAATCGCGCTAAAATACTCAAATCCGACAAATAATTCACGCTAAAATATCCAATTCCGACAAATAATTGTAGGCTTCAACAAAAACAATTCCGACATCGCCATCAAAAGTAACCATCTTCAGAAGTCCACAAAAAGAAGCTCAATCCGCCCAAAGCCACCACCCCAAAAACGCCACTACACCCCATGCCACTAAGCCTCCCAAGAAAGATGCCCACCCACAGCAATTCCATATAAAATGCGAATAGTATCACAACCAATAAAATCAAGGCAATGCGTTAGGGATATTATTTTAATCATGATAATATCTGCATTATAATTAAACCAATAAAAATACAAAAAATGTAAAGGTACAAATTTTTCCAAGTATATATATCCTGTTTTTACTCATATCTTTGCAAAACTTCAATTCTTGGCAATTCTTGGCAAAGATAACATAACATATATAATGTACAAGAAACTTTTACACATAATCAAAAAATACTTAAGATTATTCTATTGTGATGTCAAATCCAGCATCTCGCCCCACGTTGATGATGTTATTTATGCAGTTAATATCCCATTGGTTATTAACGACAAATTCTATACCATCGGCAGATTTCAGCCAATAATCCTTTGTGTCAAAATAGTATCGCTTATTGCGATAAATAGGTTCTAACGAACTGTTGCTCAAATCTTCAACAGAGACAATAAGACCTTGGCTTCGGTATGTAGAAGAAATTAGTTCATCAGGAAATACTTGTTTAATTTCATTGAATGTAAGAGAAGGATTCTTCTTGACATATTCTTTTACAATTCGTACTGCAAGCCGTCCTTTCGATAACGGTTCACTGCCATTGATACAATATTTGGTATGATCCAATTGCGTTTGCTTAATAATTTGTGAAGCGTCAAGGTTTGAAACATCATTACGAGATTTGATAGCCAATATCGTACCTTTAATAGACTCTAATTCTTTTTTGAAGAATTCACGAGGAAGAAAAGAAATTTGTTTAGTTCCACCAAGTCTATTGAAATATTTTGCTATGAAAAATCCACGATGTTCAAAAGCTACTTCCATAATATCTTGATTCTCTTCTAAAAAATCAAGAATGCCAAGCAAACCTTGTTTTGTGCGAAGCATTTTTGTAAACCAAATAACGCGAAAAGAATAATTCCTAAAGAATATTTCAGTAAGGTGATATGAGTTATCTGGACATTCTTCATCAAAAGTTTCTTGCACGCCCCACCACAATTGGGATAGTGTATTACGATTGTAACCATTGCCAAAGAACCAGTGGTCTAATATATGAGAAGTCTTATTTTTGGCATCGTCTACAGGATACCTTTTCTTACAATATTCAAATAGCTCGGTATGACAAAGATATGCCCAAAAAGCATCATTAGAAGCAAGAACCAAAGGGATATCTTTATAAGCTTCATAGAGAACTATGGCTGCCTCAAAATCACTTTGCGCTACCATCATCTTTTCCAACAAACCTACAGGAGTATATACATTCGCCACATATTTCAGTTTTGTGATGTCTATATCAAACTCCGTAGCGGAATATTTGTCAATACTAACACCCGTCTTGACATCAGTAATTAGTTTTGTAACGTATGAACTACTGAATGTTCTTTGAAGTCTGTCCATTATCTTATTCTATATCGTTAGCAATCTGTTCTGTTAAATTATCGAAGAGCCTCTTGTATGGGTCTTTTAAGAGGATATTTGCCACTTTTGGAACATCAGAAATTTCCATAGACTCAGAATCAAACATCCCATTAAATTGTGGTTCGGTTTGAAGTCGATGAATAATTGCTTGAATCCACAGTAGTGAACCAGAAGAATCTGAATACATTTTGGGCAATTCATAGAGGGCGCAAGTCAACGCGTTGAAGGCAAGCGTTGCATGCATCAACTCAGCAAAATTAGTCTTTAATCCTTTCTGATATTGTCTGAACATCGGAGTTGGAAGATTGATGTCAATTTTATCATGGTCAAATGCATAATTTACGACTGAGTGTTCAGGGTCTTCATGAATAACCATAAAAGAACCTGCCGCTTGAAGCTTGTCATATTTTATGTCTATATGGTGCTTAACTTCTGGGAACCCAACAAGAATATCCCCGGGTTCCATATTGAAAGATGAATTTCCATAGTCGCTATTGAATCCGCTATTGTGGTAGTCAAGAATTGATTCTTTAACTGAGACATAAGTATTAAACGAGATGTTTCCAGCCAAATCTTTTCTCGGAATTCTAATAGAGAAATTAGGTGATTTGGAAGGAAACGATTGTCTCCAAACAGTCTTGATACAATCAACTTCACAAGTGTAAATTGCTTTGTCTTGTTGAATCAGCTCGTCAATATCTGCATTGTTGATTTTCAAAGAAATATCAAAAACATAATCAGATATTTCTTTAGTTACAGAAATGGCAATGCAATCATCTGCAAGTCCAGGAAGTATGTCGTCGCTGCCATAGCGTAATACCGGGTATGGAAACGAGATGTTATTTAATTTCATAAGCTTCAAGAATTATAGAATGTTTCATATTGTCGGCGAAATAAATTTCAATTGCATTTGGTCGACCTGCCATAATTTTTAATCCTGTTATCGTATTGTCTCTTGCAATGCCAGGCTTAGCTTCTCTAATTATGATTTGTTCAGTACCTTCTTCAGTACCAACGCTTAAATCAACACGCCCATTTTCAATGTCGTAATCTGAATGAATGACTAATTTGTGAACTATTCGTCCATTTACGGATTGTGCAAATGAACGGTATTTTACAGGCACTCTTGAAAGTGTGGTCGTCTTTTCCGCTTTAGGGTCTTTTGTTATTACGTTGCGCTGATTTATATAGCGTGTTCCCATACCACCTCCTGCTCCACCTTTACTACCACCATTTCCACTAAGTCGTTCTCCATTTGGATCTGGTTTTGTGTTGTCTACGATAGGTTGCAAAACAACGCCAATCTGATGCTTTTCAGAAGGCAACTTCGGTGTTTGTATGGCTTGGCTATCCGAGGTCATAGAAGTGCCATCATCTTTAAACTCTCCAGTTGGGTTACTTGTTAGAGATTCTTGCACGAAATCATCGTCATTCTCGTCAACGTCAGTCGGTATGTATAGATATTGCTCTAAATCCTTAATCGTGTCTTCCGATGAATTAGATGAAGCGAAAAGCTCATCTACCTTATCTCTTACAAAACTGAATATTTGTTGTAAATATTTTTCAATTTCTCTTGCAATTTTTCTATCTCCGTCAAAGTTTTCTTTATCCCATTCGCTATGAGCGGGATTCTCTATTGAACGTAATAATCTATCCCAAATTCCACCAGTGCAAATGAACACCCCATAGTAACCTCTTCGATTCCTTTTGGTATCTGCTTTGACAAGCATCCTCGGAGAACGCATATACAGGATACGGTCGTTGGCAGTCTTTTTCTTTTGAAGGAATAAGACACACTTGCTATCAGGGTCTGCATCACCAGCTTCTATAACACATATTTTATGGTTGGCAACTTCATTTTTCGCATTTATAACCATTTGTAAATATGGTAGAGGATTGTAATCCGTAATTCTCTTTGAATTGTCATCGGGGTTGTCATTGAAAAATCTGTTCATTACTGAAAGAAGATTCTCTTGATTAATGAGAGTATCTCCAATTTTTACAGACAATAGTCCTTCATAGATAGCCATCCAAAAGTTACGTAATACAGCAAGAGTCATTTCTTCATATATCTCATGAATAACTTGCGTTATAGATTCTGATTTGTCGTATCTTAGCCCCATAATATAAATGTCTGTGCCATATCCATAGGGCTGTCCGTCTTGGTCAATTCTACGAAATCTACGAGGAATGGATTCTATATCAGTGATTGGGAAGCCATCCCTTGAATCATAATATCCAATATGCATCTTCCTTATCCCATCGCATTCGTGAGTGCACAAAGATGACACTCCTTCAAAGTAATACTTGTTATCCTTAGTATATGTTGAAACAAGTATTGTACGTATCGGAGAAAGATAAAAATAAGCTGCTTTGCCGAATCCAAAAGAGCCTCCGGCATTTGCTGTACTCTTAGTGGACAATCCCGCTGAGCGCACAAATGCGACAAAAGGGCTATTGGTGTCAAATTGGTTGTCTTCGTTGAATGGCATACCATTTGCATTATAATCAGAAACTTGAATATAATACAATTCTTTTGATGGACTATCTACTACACCTTTGATATACTCTACCATTGGAGAATATGTATCAGAAGCTTTGCCAGAAAGATTTTTGCATCCAATAAGGTGTTGATGAATTTCTCTAAAATTTGGAAACCGTTCAAGACTTAGCTTTTTGATAGAAAAATTCATTTCAAGAGGTTTGGTTTTATCCAACCTTTCATCAAGAGAATTCTGTATTGCTTCTCTAACAAGAGATGCGTATGGAGTTTTTTTGAAGTTTTCTGCCATAGGCTCATTAGGTCCGACGATGCTTCCATTATCAGGCATGTCAGGAAAACTCCATTTGCAATTCAATTCATAGTTCGAATTATCCATAATCACTTACTAAAAGAAAAACCGACCTTTGAATTTTTAGATAATTCGTTGTTGTACGAATTGCGTGCATCTTTCAGAGCTTTCTGAATTTCAGTAAACATGTGTTCCACATCATCCTCTGTATACTCATAGTTATTCTTGTTTGAACAATTTTGTAACAAGCTCAAGAGATTCAGAATTTTCTGAACACGATTTGAAGCCACTTTTTCAAATCTTTGACGTTTTTGCGATTTTTCCATAACATATAATTTATTTAGCGCAAATTTAGTCATAAATATTATAAAGACAAAATATATTTATCAAAAACTCATTATATTTTTATTTTATAGTAAATATTTATAAAATACCTACCACCTTATTTGGGTGTTTATAGTATTCTGCTATAAAATTCTGCTTGTTGAGATGCTGAAAGCTTCTCTATATGGAAATTTTTCTGCTCCGATGTAGATGGTGTCGAAAGTATCAGTTCCATCTGTTCTATGTTCTAACAAATCTTCCTCGCTTTCTGCGAGTTTCTCTCCTGCCTTATCCTTGCGGTTATCGCCCTTGGCGCGTTGCTTGCTGGCAAAGGCTTGGTTGATGAGCAGATACTTTTCATCGTGGCGCATCGGGTTGCCGATATACACTGCCTCCACTATCCAACCGTGACGCTCAAACTTCACATAGAATGAATTGATTACGTTGAGCTTGCGCCCATCGGGCTGCCCTGCCACAATCCAGTTGATATTGGCATTGTAGTCCATACCGATGCAAATCGGAGCGATCGGATTGACATCCGCGTCCGATTTGCAGATGGAGAGCGGTGAGGGAAGCAGATTCGTCCGAAGCAATAGAGCCCACTCCACTCTCCACTATCTTCGTTCCCATAAAACCACTAACTTCTAATTTCTAACTTCTAACCTCTAATTTCTCACCTCTATTATATAGTCGATGGTTTCGGGGTGGGTGGGGATGGTGAGGGTGAGGGTTTTGTCTTTGGATTGCTTGAAAGGGAGTTTTTGGGTGGTGCCGAACACTGATACCGATTTCACTTTGCTGTTTAATGTGAGCGTGAGTGGCTTTCCTGCCAAAGCGTTGTCGGTGATGTGCACATATTGCACGTTGCCCTTACGGGTGATGGCGCCCCATGGCTGTGGCATCATGTCGCCAGCGGTGGTGCCGTAGATGGTCTCGCCGTATTCACGAAGCCACTTGCCCACGCCTTTCAGGCGTTCGAGAGCTATGGCAGGGAGTTCGCCATTAGGTTGAGGGCCAATGTTGAGCAGCAAGTTTGCGCCCTTGCCCGAAGTGTTGATAAGCAGTTGCACAATCTGCGCCACCGACTTATAGTTCTGGTCCACCACCTTGTAGCCCCACATACCGTTCATCGTTTGGCATGTCTCCAAAGGCAAACGGCTCACCGACGCCGCTTTTTCCACAAATCCGGCAGTGTTTTCGCCAGGCAGGTCGCGCTCAAAAATCTGAATGTCCTCGCCATCCTTAATCGCCTCGTGGTGGTTGTTGCCAATCAGGCACGCAGGTTGCAGGCGGTGAATCATATCGTATTGCGGACGAAGTTGCCAGTCAAACGGAATGGAGTCGCTATCGTGGTCCCAAAAACCGTCGAACCAGATGGCGCCAATCTTGCCGTAGCGAGTGAGCAGTTCGGTGAGTTGCTTGTTCATAAAGTCGTAATAATGCGCCCAGTTGGCGTTTTCGGGTTTCTTGCCAGTGCGCAAACCGGTTCTGCCGGCAGGATAATCCTCACGCGTCCAGTCGATATGCGAATAGTAGAGGTGCAAACGCATGTCGGCATCGTGGCACGCGGCAGCCAGTTCGCCCACCACATCGCGATGGAATGGCGAAGCATCCACGATGTTATAATCCGACGCATCAGTTTTCCACATCGAGAAGCCATCGTGATGGCGTGTGGTGAAACACACATACTTCGCTCCAGCGTCTTTAAACGCCTCCACCCACTTTTTCGCATCGAAGCGGTGAGGGTAGAACGCGTCGGCGGCTTTCGCATATTCGTTGCGGTCGGTGCCTGAATTTTGCAAATACCATTCGCCTTGGGCAAACATACTGTAGATGCCCCAGTGCAAAAATATACCAAATTTCATATCGGCAAACTCGGCGCGCGAACGCAGATTCTCTGCCGAAGGCTCGTAGGGAGCAGTTTGAGCCACGCTTTTTCCACCGATGCAAGCCAGCAACAGTGCCAAAGCCATCAACTTTCTCAATCTCATAAGCATTAAAAATTCATGTAATGGTGTAAAAAACATTGTCTTCCACAAAAATACACAAATTCCCGATATCCACCATAAAAAAGTCAACAAGTCTACGAGTCAACAGGTCAACAAGTGTGGGGGAATTAGGGTTCAGTGGAAAATTCCTGGGGATAGATTATGCATTGTTGCCGAATCGTGAATGGAATCAAAAACAA
>ERZ857629.430-NODE-430-length-59546-cov-6.173875_pt1 | contig 59546 bp, 52 predicted proteins | sample MGYA00519700_ERZ857629 | MGnify/ENA primary metagenome ERZ857629 (study PRJEB31778, sample SAMEA3449351) | human gut metagenome | biome: human gut; feature: human-associated habitat; material: faeces | place: United Kingdom | collected 2010/2012 ... | reverse complement strand
AACACAAGGGAAACAATAAGGGAAAGCTCACCTGCGACAAATCCAGTGTTTTCAATGGTTTGCGGAGAATTTAATAACAAAATATAACAGTTATTAAATTTCTTAAAACAGGTGAAATCTCAATTGGAATTGACCGAGCTCTTTGAGAGAGGGATGCTTCTTGGATAGAGGAGAGATAATTATGAAAAAAGGAGGCAAAGGAAGAATTTCCGCAGTTTTTTGCCGGACTGCGGAAACGCTGCGATTCTCTTACGTTGATTGCAAACAGCATTGGCGCATTTTTCTCATTGTCCACTTTAGATGCAACACTTGTTGACAAGGCGTATCTTATTTCGCCTGTCGTGGAATTATCTTATTTACATGCGGGAACATCCGGTATCATGGAGCGTTCCAACACGCATTTTATATAGGGAACAGGACAACCTGACTTCCATGAAAACCATAACGGCTTTTGCAAAACAAAGTGGTGCGGAGTTGACTGTCATGCAGGGCGGAGAGCACTGGTTTCACACTGCTGAGCAGATGAGGTTTTTGGATGATTGGATTTTGAAATGATTACAAAGGAGGTGGCTGAGAATATGAAAAGGTACATTGCCCTGTTAAGAGGAATCAATATAAGCGGCAAGAATAAAGTGCCGATGGAAGAACTGCGGCAGGGCTTTGAAGAACTTGGGCTTACGGAGGTGAAAAGCCATCTGAACAGCGGTAATGTGATTTTTTCAAGCGAGGAAACGGATATAGCCAAACTCACAGGGCAGATTGAGGGAATGATACAAAACCGGTTTGGCATAGAGATTCCTGTTTTTATCATATCAAGGGAGAGCCTTGAGGACATCCTGCGCCATGCGCCTGAATGGTGGTGAACCGAAAGAAGGGCTGGAACAAGTACAGGAATATAAGGACACTGTATTCTGGTCCTTTAGCCGTAAGGATTATCAAAAAACAAACTGGTGGTCAAAGACGGCAAGCGCCAATATCAACAGAAACTTGACAATCAGGACAGCAAATACGGTAAGAAGAATCATTGAAATGTAGGTCAATTTAACCTTATCATTGACAAAAATGAATCCCCTGTTAAGCAAAACTTTGTGCCGGACTTTCATGGAGAACCTATGAAAAAAGAAAAATCCCCCATAACTTATGAAACACGCTATAAGCATAAACTGAATATGTTGGAGCCGGGAACGGTCATGCTCAAATGGATTGGAGTTCTCCTGTCGGCAGGTGTTGTGCTGTGGCTGTTTGGAGTGAAAATTGCAGCCTGTGTGGTGCTTGGCGCAGCGGGAGCGCTTTTTTTGCTACTTCTGATTCTGCTCGCCGTTGAAGCACATCAGGACCGCGTCCTAAACGAAATTTCCTCACGGGAAAATAAGGAAGAGTGAGAACAGCGGCAAGACTGCCGGAACAGACAGAAGTGGGAATGACACCAAGACAACTAAAATAAGAATCATCATAGGAGGAAACGCAAATGTACGAACTGATACAGGTATCTGAACATTGCTATTATATTCAAAGTCCCGCCAAAATCGGGCTTGTGCGGCTCAACGAGACAGATGTCTGCCTGATTGACAGCGGCAATGACAAGGACGCGGGGCGAAAGGTGCGGCAGCTCCTTGATAAGAACGGATGGCGGCTTACCGCTATTTACAATACCCACTCCAATGCAGACCATATCGGCGGTAATCAATATCTGCAAAAGCAGACCGGCTGCCATATTTATGCACCGGGAATTGAGTGTGATTTTACCCGTCATCCAGTGTTGGAACCGTCATTTCTGTACGGCGGATACCCGCCGAAGGAACTGCGGCACAAATTTCTGATGGCGCAGGATAGCAGCGCTGAGGAACTGACAGAGGACAAGCTGCCGGAAGGGTTTTCCATGATTCCGCTTCCCGGACATTTCTTTGATATGGTTGGGTTCCGTACTCCGGATGACGTGGTCTATCTGGCGGACTGCCTTTCCAGCCGGGAGACGCTTGACAAGTATCAGATTGGTTTTATCTATGACGTTGGTGCGTATTTGGACACCTTGGAAAAGGTTAAGACCATGCAGGCAGCTCTTTTTGTTCCGGCTCATGCAGAGGCGGTGGAGAGCATTGCACAACTGGCGCAGTACAACATTGACAAAGTAAACGAAATCGCTGAACATATCTTAGAACTGTGCAGCAGTCCCTTATGTTTTGAGCAGCTTTTGAAAAAACTCTTTGACGATTATGGTCTGACGATGACCTTTGAGCAGTATGTGCTTGTGGGAAGCACCGTGCGTTCCTATCTTGCGTGGCTGAAAGATACCGGACGAATCACGGCTGATTTTGACGGCAATATGTTGCTGTGGAGGACTTTTTCATAACAGGATATTCAAAATAGCAAAGAACGTCGAGAATAACTCTGCACAGTACGGTAGAATGTTACCTGTAAGGAGGCGAAAGAACATGAAAGAACAGGTAATGGCGGTTCAGCGGATGCAGGATTACATCGAAAAGAACCGGATGGAAGAGATTTGTCTGGCGGATATGACGCGCGCATCGCTGTTTTCTCCGTGGTATTCCTACCGGCTTTTTCGGGACTATCTGGGAGTGACACCCACAGAGTATATCCGAAAATACCGGCTCACGCAGGCGGCAAAGCAGCTACGGGAGGGAAATGTGCGTGTCTTGGATGTTGCTTACAATGCCGGTTTTTCCAATGTAGATACTTTTACGCGGGCATTTTACCGGGAGTTTGGTCTGAATCCCGGCGATTACATGAAACATCCTGTACCAATCACGTTTTTCATTCCTTACGGAGCAAAATATCGTGAATTGAGAAAGGAGCAGATTGACGTGTCCAACATTCAACCAATTTTTATACAGACGGTTCGTAAGCCGGAGCGGCTGTGTATTATCAAGCGGGCTGTCCATGCGGAGGACTATTTCCCGTATTGCGAGGAAGTCAGTTGCGACGTGTGGGGAATGCTTATGAGTATGAAATCACTCTGCGGAGAGCCGGTGTCCATGTGGCTGCCGTCGAAGTACAAAAAGCCAAACACTTCCACCTATGTGCAGGGAGTGGAGGTTGCACTGGATTACATGGGTATCATTCCCGAAGGATTTGAGACCATACATTTGCCGGAGGCGGAGTACCTCATGTTTCAGGGGCAGCCCTTCCCGGAGGAGGATTACTGCGAAGCCATCCGAACCATACAATATGCGATGGACAGTTATGACCCGTCCGTTATCGGATACTGCTGGGATGATGAAAATCCGCGTATCCAGTTAGAGCCCCGTGGTCAGCGCGGTTATATCGAGCTGCGGGCGGTCAGGAGGGTTCGGGAATGAGTGAAGCAGTTTTTGTGGAAGGACTTACCAAAACCTATGACGGGAAAAAAGTAGTCGACCGTTTGAATCTATCCGTCCCAAGCGGAACGGTATTCGGTTTGCTTGGCGCAAACGGAGCAGGGAAAAGCACGACCATTGAGTGCATACTTGGAACAAAACAGGCAGATGAGGGGAATGTCCGCCTATTGGGACAGAATCCGAAGAAGCACCGTCGCAATCTTTTTCAGCGTATCGGCGTTCAGTTTCAGGAGGGAGATTACCAGCAGGAAATCAAAGTTTCCGAACTCTGCGAGGAAACGGCATGCCTGTACCGTAACCCCGCAGACTGGCGCATACTGTGTGAGCAGTTCGGCATAGGTGATAAACAGGGCGCATCGGTCAAAAGCCTTTCCGGTGGTGAGCGACAACGGCTTTTTATCGTGCTGGCGCTGATTCCGCAGCCGGAGTTAGTGTTTCTTGATGAACTGACTACCGGACTGGACGCAAAGGCACGGCGCAGTGTCTGGAAAACGTTGGAATCGCTCAAGGAAAAAGGACTGACAATTTTCCTGACGTCGCACTTTATGGATGAAGTGGAAGCTCTGTGCGACGGAAATATGGGCGGATTAAGCGTGGGAGAAACGGGAGCACCCGGTTTCGATTTCGCAGAGGTAGGCTTTCGGGGGCTTGAAAGACGATGCCTCATTGCAAGCGGGTCAGTTTGCTGTAAAATTCGATTGTAAAAGTCATGAATCCAATCTATGTCCTGCTGGGAGCAGAGGTTTTCAGAAAAAGCGCCCTGCGTATGTGCCAAATCATTTCTGATGTGCCGCAAACGCTTTAGCTGTTCCAAATCGTTTCTCCAATTTGAAACCGTGCAAAACGGAGTGTTATTCATCTGAAACCGCAACTCCTTATAAAATGCTTGCATATTATTTTAACACAAAATCGAGAAATAGAAAATATCAGCTGGATATATTTCCCGTAAGATGGTAATATTTTAACAAAAAGAAGCTGGAAAAGGAGACGAGACCATGTGTACAGCAGCCATCTATCAGACCAAAGATTTCTATTTCGGAAGGACGTTGGATTACGAGTATTCCTACGGCGAGGAGATAACCATCACCCCGCGCAATTTTCCGTTTCCGTTCAGACATGTGGGCAGACAGGACAGGCATTTTGCCATGATAGGCATGGCGCATGTGACCGAAAATTATCCTTTGTATTATGAAGCGGTCAATGAGAAGGGCGTGGGCATGGCAGGACTGAATTTCGTGGGAAATGCCGTGTACGGACAAGTGCAACAGGGAAAGGACAATATTGCATCTTTTGAGTTTATTCCATGGATACTGGGGCAGTGCGCTTCCGTGAAAGAAGCAAGAGAAAGGCTTAAGTGCATACAGATTGTGGACACCCCCTTTAATCAGAAGTTTCCGCCGTCCCAGCTGCACTGGCTGATAGCCGATTCTGAGGAAGCCATTACCGTGGAGATGGTGGCAGAGGGGCTGCGGGTTTACGACAATCCGGTGGGAGTTCTGACGAACAATCCGCCCTTTGATGTGCAGATGTTCCGGCTCAACCAGTATATGGGACTTTCCCCGAAACAGCCCCAAAACCGTTTCTCGGACAAGCTGGAACTGCACACATACAGCAGGGGAATGGGAGCACTGGGACTTCCGGGCGACTTGTCTTCCGAGTCCCGTTTTGCGCGTGTGGCATTCACCCGGTTAAATGCCGTTTCCGGGGCAGGCGAGGAGGAGAGCGTGAGCCAGTTTTTCCATATCCTCGGTTCGGTGGAGCAGCAGCGCGGGTGCTGTGAAGTCAGTGACGGCAAGTATGAAATTACCATTTATACGTCCTGCTGTAATGCTGACAAGGGAATTTATTACTATACTACCTATGAAAATCACCAGATTTCCGCAGTGAATATGCACCGTGAAAATCTGGACGGCGAAAATCTGATATGCTATCCGGTTTTGCAGGGGGAGCAAATCAGGTGGCAGAATTAACTGAGGAGATACGAACCGGGAAGGAGAGAGGATTGTGTACAAGATTATGCCATTGGAAAGCATCCGGGAGGCAGAACCTTACATGGATGCAAAGGTGCTGAAATATATTGATGAAAATCTGACGGAGAGTTTTGAAAGTTTTGAACACTTTGATTTGGTGGCATTTGACTGGTATGATGTGCAGGGGGAGAGCACGGACGATTTTAAAATGCTTATTTATTTAGATGAGGAGGATTTGTTCCTGTTTCATGAGGGAAAAGCTGCCGGAGAAAAGGCGGAAAGTGTTTTTGGGCAGCTTACGAAGGAAGAAAATCCGGACAACGAGAGGATTTTGTACCTTTTTTTTACAAAGCTGTTAAAAGGGGATATGAATTATCTCGATAATCTGGAGGCGGAGATAAGCGATGATGAGAGCCGGATACTTTCCGGAAAAAAATCGGAATACCTGTCCAGAATCACGGCGTGGCGTCAGGAACTGCTCCGCCTAAAAAAGTATTATGAGCAGTTAAATTCTATTTTTGACGAGATGGTAGTCAATGATAACGGTCTGCTTAGTCGGGAAGGTTCCAGAAGAATGACGATTTTACGAAACCGCACAGACCGCTACTTAAGTCTGGTGGAAAGTCTGCAGGAGTCGGTGACACAGCTCAGGGAGGCATATCAGTCCCAGCTTGCCATTGAACAGAACGAGTTGATGAAAATTTTCACGATTGTGACGGTTATCTTTCTGCCGTTGTCGCTTTTGGCAGGCTGGTACGGTATGAATTTCACAAATATGCCGGAACTGAAATGGCAGTACGGTTATCCCGCCGCCATTGTGGTCAGTGCGCTGATTGTTTTACTCCTGATATGGAAATTTAAGCGGAAAAAATGGTTATAATAGGCTGAACACTCCGTTCTCCAGACGGATGCGGGAGATAGCGCAGTTCGGCAGTTTGATTTGCCAGAAATCTTTCAGGGGAATGTCCGCAATGGAATTTAAAATGCTGCGGTTTAAGGCACCGTGCGCTACAATCAGGACGTTGCGGTACTGATTTTCCAAAGGAAGTATCACCTGTTCCATAAATTCGCCGCTGCGGTTGTACAGTTCCTGAAAAGATTCTGCACCTTCCGGCGCTTCGTAGTTTGCCGGATTTTTCAAAAAGTTATAGATAGGGTCGGACGGGTCTTTTTCCGCCTCCAAGAAATTACAGCCCTCTTTGCAGCCAAAACTGATTTCCATCAGTCTCTTGTCCGGGGTAAGTGGAATCTGCCTGTTTCCTAAAATGATTTTGGCAGTTTCCACTGCACGGCATAAGGGGGAGCAGAAAGCAATATCAAAGGGAATCTCCTTTAATTTTGCCGCGGCACCCTGTGCCAGTTCGATTCCGTATTCGTTCAAAGGAATATCGGTCTGACCCTGAAAACGAAATTCTTTATTCCAATTTGTTTCTCCGTGACGTACCAGATAAATTTCCATAATTTTCTCTCCATATATCAAAACGCTGTCTTTTCAATTCCAAACGATACTATTTTAACGAAATCCGGGACGCATTGCAAGTGCCTGAGCAGCAGAATATCTGCTCTGTTTTTATAGTAAACTACCCACTTGTTCGATTATTGAGTGGGTAGTTTGCTATTGACTTTCTACATAAAAAGCATATATGATATAGTAAAGTACCCCACCGATTAACAAACATGAGGCAATTAAACAGAGGTGCACGAATGCAGCGTGAAAACGATATAAAAAAGGTAAAAAAGATTTTTGACCGGCATCATTATGTAATGACTACTGCCGAACTGCTTGAGGCTAAGATTTATTATGCAGATATTAAACAACTTTTGGATGAAGGCTATATTGAAAGGATAAGGCGTGGCTATTATCATTGGATTGAAAACTGCGAAGCCAAAGAAATAGATGTCATAAATGCCTTGTTTCCGGATGCAGTTCTTTGTATGGAAACGGCTCTGTTCTACTACAAGTACAGTGACAGAAATCCTGCCGCGTGGAATTTTGCAATAGACAGAAATGTTTCAAAACTGCGAACAAACATAGAGTTTCCATTTATTAAAGCATATCGCGTGGAATCGGATTTGGTTACACTTGGCGAAACAACCGGCAAAATTGATTTTACGAAAGTGCGAATATATGACCGCGACAGGACAATATGTGATGTCCTTAAAAATATGAGCAAAATGGATAGAGAGATTTTCAACAAAGCAATACAGGGGTATGTTAATGACCCGAAAAAGAATATTCCCAACCTTATGATGTATGCTAAGAAACTGCGTGTGCAAAAAAAGGTGAAAGAATTGATTGGAGTGTGGCTGTAATGGCAGATAAGGCGGCTTCCGTTCTGGCAAAACTCAGAAATAAGGCAAAGGCTTCGGGCATCAGTTACCAACAATGCTTACAGCTTTTTGTACAGGAGGAATTTCTGAGAAAGTTATCAAAATCCGGGCATGAGGATACACTGATACTCAAGGGAGGACTGTTTATTTATACCCTAACCAATTTTGAAAGCAGAGCTACTATTGATGTTGATTTTCTGCTCCGTGGATACCCTAATTCCATAGATGATATAAAAGATTTGATTGGTAAAATTATCGACACGCCTACAGGTAACGATTATATTGTAATGCGTGCAAAGGGATTTGAAGAAATTTCTCCACAAAGAAAATATCATGGTATCGGCACACAAATTATTGCCCAAATAAAAAATGTGCGTGTACCGTTTAATATTGATATAGGTGTAGGTGATATTATAATCCCCCGTGCAGAAGAACGCACAATCAACACGCAGTTTCCCGATTTTGAAGCACCCATAATCAAAACTTATTCACTGGAAAGCAAGATAAAAGTGGAAGCATGCAAAGAATTAACAGCTACACCATAGTTTAAAGGATGGTATAGAACAGGACTGCTGCATACCGGGACTTAGGGGAAGAGCAGCACTCAATACAATACCCAAACAAGGAGGTCATTCCATGGATATAGACAGAATATTGAAACAGGTGGACCGGCTGTTTGAAGAAAACCGAGGCGAAGAAGCAGAGCAGTTGATGCAGGAAGCCATTGTGATGGCAATGCAGGAGCAGGACGAGGAAAGTCTGCTGGCTCTTTTAAATGAACTGATGGGGTATTACCGGGAGACCAGTCAGGTGGAAAATTCCTACGCCATGGCGGCACAGGCAATTTCACTGGCGCAGCGAATGGGACTGGAAGGTACGGTGCCATATGCCACCACCCTGTTGAATGTGGCGAACGCTTACCGTGCAGGCGGACGGCTGGAGGATTCCTTAAACTGTTATCTGGAAGTGCGGAGGATTTATGAACATACGCTGTCTCCGGATAGTATGCTTATGGCAAGTCTGGAGAATAATTTAAGTCTTTTATATCAGGAAATGGGTGACTTTGCCGAGGCGAAGGAATGTCTGCTCCGGGCACTGCCCATTGTGAAGGCAAAACAGGCTGATTTTGAGGTGGCTGTGACGTATGCCAATCTGGCGGGAACCTGCACCGGTCTGAATGAGACTGCTGAGGCGGGAGCCTATGCTATGGAGGCAATCAAGGTTTTTGAAGCCATCGGGGTGAAAGATGCGCACTACGGTGCTGCATTGTCGGCGTTGGGAACGTATTACTATCAGCAGGGAAAATACAAGACGGCGATGGAAGTTTTTGAACGTGCCATGGAAATTATGGAGGCAAACTTGGGCAAAAACGAGTATTATTATCGCCTGCGGGACAATATCGAAGCGTGCAGAAATGTTCTGGAGAGGCAGAAAAAAGCACAGGTGAAGCATACCGCCCCCGCACAGAAAGGGCTTGGGCTGTGCAGAAAATATTATGAGACGTACGGCAAACCCATGATAGAGAATCTGTTTGCGGATTATGCGGACAAGATAGCCGTGGGACTTGTGGGAGAAGGATCGGACTGTTTTGGCTATGATGATGAATGGTCCAGAGACCATGACTGGGGACCGGGATTCTGCCTGTGGGTGACGGAGGAAACCTACGCGCAAATCGGCGAGGCGTTGAAAGCGGCATATGACAAACTCCCGGATGAATTTATGGGTTACCGCCGCACGGTCAGCGACAGAGGACGGGACAGGAGAGGAGTTATGACGATTTCCGCCTTTTATCACAGACTGCTTCTTGCCTCCGACTGGCAATCCATTGACTGGCAGCAGGTATCGGACGCTGCGCTGGCAGCAGCGGTAAACGGCGAGGTATTTCGTGATGACGAGGGCATATTCACGGCGTTTCGGATGAAACTTTTAGAGGGGTATCCCGAAAACATCCGGTATCTGAAGCTGGCGGACAGTGCGGCACGTTTTGCCCAGAACATGCAGTATAATTACGAAAGAATGTTAAAGCGCGGGGATTTCTTTACCGCAGCCATCCTGCTTTCGGACGGCATGAAGGAGGCAATGAAATTACAGCACTATATCGAGGGCAGATACCCTCTGCACGATAAGTGGATTTACCGCAGCCTGAAAGAGACGGAAAACGGGCAGGTGCTCTCTGTCATGTTGGAGGAACTGCAGACACTCGCCGGACAATGGGAACAGACCGGACTGTACATGGCGCAAAGCGGAGCAGCGCAGGCACCTGTACTTTCCCAAATTGAACTGATTGGCAAATTCCTTGTCTCGGAAATGTATGCGGAAAGTCTGATTAGTGACACGGAAACCTATCTGGATGCGCACACGGACGAACTGGTTCACAAGTCGGTATTTGCGGCGCGTGACAATGAGGCTTTGGTGGAAAAAATTGCGGAACTTGAGTTTGAAGCCTTTGACAAGGTGAAAAACGAGGGCGGCCGTGCAGACTGCCAGAATGACTGGGCAACCTTTTCCATCATGCGAAAGAGCCAGTACCTTACCTGGAACCGTCCCATGCTTTTGCAGTACCTCTATGATTTTGACAGGGAGTATCGCAGAGGACACAATCTGATTGAGGAAAAGTACGGGAGAATGATGGAAAGCACAGCGCCGGAGGAGTATGCGGCAATCAGGCAGTATTTCCCTGAACTGTCACCGGAGAAAAAGGCGGTGATTGAACAGATTGTGGAGATACAGGTGGCATGGATGGAGGAGTTTGCGGCGAAATATCCCTGCCTTGCCGATAACGCCAGAAGCGTGCGGAGTGCGGAGGACAACCGGTTCAACACTTCCTACGAAACCTATCTTCGGGGAGAAATCAGCACCTATTCGGATAAAATGCTGGAATTATATGGAAGATATGTGGTGGAATATGCCGCCGAAAACCGGAACCTTGCCTTTGAGATTATGGGAAACAGCGTGCGGCTGTACGGATATAAAAATTTAGACGAGGCAGAACGTTTTTTGGAGCGGTAGAAAAGGACGCATAAAATTTACAAACCGGCACACACTAACGGTATCTTGCAGAGAGAAAAAGGTGAGATAAAGGAGTGTGCGTGATGGATGTAAACGGATTGTCCACTGCGGGAGTACCGCTCACGGGACTTCCCATGGGATTCGGCATGGCGCTTGCCATGAACGAGGCAGCCATGAGAGGCTATGCGGGTCTGTCGGAGACGGAGAGGGAACACATTATTTTGAAATGCAAGGATGCGCAGTCCAAGGAAGAAATGCAGCGGATTGTGGATTCACTTGTCCCGGACGGAAATATGAATACCTTGTATGAGCACAGAGACGATACGGCGGAGGGTTAATACCATCCGCCGTCTATTGTTATAATCTGACCGGTCATGTAAGAGGGGGCATTGGCAAGCTGGAGTGCCAGCGCGGCAACCTCCTTGGTATTTCCCAGACGGTCTGCGGGAATTTCCGCACGCAGGGCGTCCAATTCCTCCCCGGAAAAGCAGGCGTTCATGGAAGTGTTAATGACTCCGCAGGCAATGGCGTTGACCTGAATGTTGCTGGGAGCTAATTCTTTTGCAAGAGCTTTGGTAAAAGAATTGACGCCGCCCTTGGAGGCGGAATAGGCGACTTCCATGGAAGCTCCCACATTGCCCCAGACGGAGGAAATGTTTATGATTCTGCCGGCGTGGCGCTTTAGCATCAGCGGAATTGCCGGTTTTGAGGTATAAAACAGGGAATCCAGATTCACGGACATTATCCGCCGCCAGTCCTCCACAGACATATCGGTCAAAAGTCCGATATAAGAAATTCCCGCATTATTGACAAGGACGTCCAGATGGGAAATGTCCCGGTAGACCTGTTCCACATCAGCAGGATTGCCCATATCCGCCAAGACGGCGCGGCATTGTATGTCATATTTTTCCGTAAACTGACTGCAAAGTGCGGAAAGTTTAGGCAGAGTCTTACTGCAGGTGAGAACCAAATCATAGCCGTCGGAGGCAAATGCTTCGGCAATGGCTTTTCCGATACCGCGGGAGGCACCGGTAATCAAAGCAAGCGGGCGGGTTGTATCCATATTGTTGTGTCCTTTCTGATTGTTTCTGTCTTTTATACTGTTTGTGGTTCCTTTTGCTTTTTAACTATCATACCATACCCCTGCCTTGTTTTTCCACCCCGAAACTGTTACACTAAATAAATCCGGTATATAGAATAGAAAATGGAGTAAGACGATGAAATACGATTTAATTATTATCGGCTCCGGTCCTGCGGGACTGTCAGCTGCCATATACGGTGTCCGCGCGGGACTGAACGTGCTGGTACTTGAAAAAAATGCCATGAGCGGCGGACAGATACTCAACACCTATGAGGTGGACAACTACCCCGGACTTCCCGGTATCAGCGGTTTTGACATGGGAATGCAATTCCGCGCCCATGCGGACAAGCTGGGAGTCTGCTTTCAAACTGCAAAGGTGCAGTCCGTGACCGACAATGGGGAGACGAAAATCATCCATACACGGAAAGCGGACTATGAGGCCACCGCCGTGATTGTGGCAACCGGGGCGGAGCATGCCCTGCTGGGAGTTCCCGGAGAGGATACTTTTTCCGGCAGGGGAGTGTCCTACTGTGCGACCTGTGACGGCGCTTTCTATAAAGGAAAGACGGTGGCTGTCGTGGGCGGCGGCGATGTTGCGTTGGAGGATGCCATATATCTGGCAAAGACCTGCGAAAAAGTATACTTGATTCACAGAAGGGACGAACTGCGGGGAGCCGTCTCATTGCAGAAAATACTGAATGAACTGGAAAATGTGGAAATCCTTTACAGCCACAGCGTGACGGAAATCCGTGGACGGGAGGAAGTGAGCGCCGTGGCGGCGGAGAATCTCAAAACAGGGGAGAAGATAGAGATTTCCCTGCAAGGCGTGTTTATCGCGGTGGGAATCCGCCCGGACACAACGCTATTGAAAGATTTGACGACGTTAAATGAAAACGGCTATATTCCAGCGGGAGAGGACGGCGTTACAGACTGCCCCGGAATTTTTGTTGCGGGTGACATTCGTAAAAAGCCCCTCAGGCAGGTGGTGACTGCGGTGGCGGACGGTGCCAATGCGGCGGTCAGCGCAGCGGAATACTGCAACCGAAGCGCTGTTTTTACGAAATAATGCAAGTGTTTAAGATTTTTTAAAGAATACGAAAATATTTCAAAAGAAATTCACAAAAAAACTGTAACCGAAAAAGAACCAAAAATCTCTGAAATGCCCATAAAATCAAGGGTTCTGTGATTTTTGCCAAATTATTCCTACTGTTGACAAATGCGGGTGATGGTGATATATTTGTTAACAGATGTAATAATTTCGTAATAAATACCACAGAATAATGTGGACTTTGATAAATACTAAAGCAGGTTGGAGGTTATTATGGCTCGTGGTTCAGTAAAAATTGCAGCATGTGTATTGTCAGCTACACTGGCTTTTTCCGGATTTGGAATGACCGCAAATGCGGCTTCGGTTTCCACCGTGTTACCCAGCGGCGGAGTGGATTTACTGCTGACAAAGGGAAATCAGTTGGAAAACGTTGCTTCTAATATAGATACATCCAGACAGCAGATTGAAACCATTATGGATTTGGTAGTAAGCAAACCTGAGGAGGAAGTTGCCGCAGAGCCTTCCGAGGAAGACCTTTTCCGCAATCTTGTTATCGCACAGGTTAACAATTATGTAAATGTCAGAAGTATTCCCAGCGAGGAAGGCGAGATTGTCGGTAAGCTGTATAACAATTCCGTCGGAACCTTTCAGGGAGAGGAAAACGGTTGGTATCAGATTACGTCCGGTACCGTGACCGGTTATGTAAAAGGTGAATACTGTGTGACCGGTGAGGCGGCAGTGGAACTTGCAAAGCAGGTCGGCACCAGAATCGCAACTGTTACAACGACAACATTGTTTGTAAGAACAGAGCCCACTGTGGAGTCCTCCGTTCTCGGCATGGTTCCCATCGAGGATGAACTGGTGGTAACAGAGGAGACTGACGGATGGGTAAAGGTAGATATTGAGGAAGGTATCGGCTGGGTATCCACCGATTATGTCACCCTCCATTCCGAATTCGTTCAGGCAGAGTCCAAGGCAGAAGAGGAAGCACGTCTTGCCAAGGAAGAGGCTGAGAGAAAGAAAGCCCGTGAGGCTGCAGCCGCAAAGGCAGCGAAAACCAAAAAGAACACCAACACTTCTTCCGAATCCGCACCGGTTGTTACGGCGGCGTCCGGAGAGGGAAGTGAAATGGGTAAGGCAGTTATCGATTACGCACTGCAGTTTGTCGGCAACCCCTATGTATATGGCGGAAGCAGTCTGACAAACGGTACGGACTGTTCCGGATTTGTCATGAGCGTATATGCAAACTTTGGAGTAAGTTTACCTCACTCCTCCGCAGCAGACCGCAGTCAGGGTGCTGCCGTTGACGGTCTGGCAAATGCACAGCCCGGTGATATTGTATGCTACTCCGGTCATGTGGCACTGTATGTCGGTGACGGACAGATTGTTCATGCGTCCACCAAGAACACCGGTATCATTGTTTCCAGAGCAGATTACAAAAAGGTTCTGGCAGTCAGAAGAATTTTCTAATCACAGAGTTGCGAATTGCAGAGCTGCAAATGACAAAGCTGCGAATGATAGAGTTTCTGAAATAAAATGAAAGATAAGTCCTGCATCTTACTCCGGAATACTTCCGAAAGAACAGATGCAGGATTTTTTTTGCGTCTGCACGGCGGCATGGTTTTCGGCTTTTTGTTTAAGTAATTGTGCAATTTGTCGAAATATTATAATTCCCCCGAAAGTACCATTGATTTTCGCCAACTGTGCAACTTGTACAAAATTCATAAAATGAACGTAAAACCGTTGAATACAAGGCAAAAAACAAGCGAAAGTTATCCACAGCAAAAATGGCGCAAATTCGCATAAAAGGCAGTTATACACTGAGTTATGCACATTATCCACAAGTTTAATGGGAAATGAAATGACATTTGAGTCGTATTTTTAGGGAACGGATGTTTTGTGAAGTTGTAATAAAAATCGAATTTCAGAAATAAATGTCGAAAAAACGGTTGACAGACAGAATGTCAAATAGATGTAAAAAATTGGTTAAATTGTTGCAAAAAGCTGTGGTTTCATGTTATAATGCAAATACAATAAATACTGAAAGGGATGATCAGCATGAAGTTTATTATTGTAGGCAGGAACATCGAAGTAACCCCCGGATTAAGAGCAGCAGTGGAAGAGAAGATTGGCAAACTTGGAAAGTATTTTAATCCGGATACCGAAGTACATGTAACCTTGAGCGTTGAGAAGGAGCGCCAGAAGATAGAGGTTACCATTCCCGTGAAAGGAAGCATTATCCGTTCTGAGCAGGTCAGCAACGATATGTATGTATCCATTGATTTGGTGGAAGAGATTATTGAGCGTCAGCTCAAGAAATACAAGAACAAAATTGTGGACAAGCAGCAGGCTGCAGCGAATTTCAGCAAGGCATATGTAGAGAACGACTATATGGATGATGAGGAAGTTAAGATTGTCCGTACCAAGAAGTTTGACATTAAGCCCATGTATCCGGAAGATGCCTGCATCCAGATGGAACTTTTGGGACACAATTTCTTCGTATTCCACAACGCAGAGACCAATCAGGTGAATGTGGTATACAAGAGAAAAGGCGATACCTACGGACTGATTGAGCCGGAAGATTGAGAATAGTTTTTAAATGATTTTCATAAGATGTACGGAATTTATGATTTGGTGGCGATATGCAGCAATTCAAATTCCGTACATCTTTTTTTCATGCTTTTTCCGGCTCCGGGTTTCTCCCCAAAATCCGAAAAGCTATTTTAGTGGAACTGGTGCTGCTTGCGGGAGTGCTTACCCTTGGAATGAGGGAACAGCAGGCGGTGACGGTGGAATCCTCGTCCACGGGGCAGAACTATATCAAGTGGGTGGACTTTACGGTGTCCTACGAGGCGCTGTGCCGTGCCTATGACTGGGATGTGGACACCCACGGCACGGAGCATGAGGTTAACTGGATTGACCTTTTGGCGTATACGGCGGCGCGTACCGGAGGCGAGTTTGACAAAAAGGCGTTGGACGTTTTGGATGACACGGCAAAACAACTGTCCGACGGGGAGACCACGATAGAAAAACTGACCGGTGATATGATATATTTTACCTATTACAAAGAGGCATACACTGCCGCATTGGGCGGACTTGTGGGGGAGTACGAGGCGGAGGAGACGGATGAAAACGGCAACGTGCGCTATTGCACCAGATACGGGCTGAAAGCCTATTTTCCGTTAGCGAGGGGATTTGATTACTCCCACTATGACGATTTCGGCGTCGGGAGAAGCTATGGGTATAAGAGAAGGCATTTGGGACACGACATGATGGGACTTGTGGGAACTCCTGTGATGGCGGTGGAATCCGGGTACGTGGAGGCTCTCGGCTGGAACCAGTACGGCGGCTGGCGTATCGGCATCCGCAGCTTTGACGGAAAACGCTACTACTATTATGCGCACCTCAGACAGAACTACCCCTATGCGGAGCATTTGGAGGAGGGCAGTGTTGTCACGGCGGGAGATGTCATCGGCTACATGGGGCATACAGGTTATTCCACCAAGGAGAATGTGAACAATATCGAAGTCACCCACCTGCACTGGGGGCTGGAACTTATTTTTAACGAAGCGCAGAAGGAAAGTGACAACGAAATCTGGATTGACGTCTATCCTCTGACACGTTTTTTGGCGAAGCATACACAGGCGGCACAAAAGGTGGAAGGGACGAAAGAATGGGTGCGTACCACGGGGATAAAAGACCCGGAGGTGGAGAAGTATTGTGAGGAAAAATCCTCACGGTAACAGCCTTGTTATTTTTTTATCAGGTTTTACATAAAATTCATTGCAAAAGATTCTTACCTATGTTAAACTTAAGAAAGTCAGTAATGATAAAAAAATAACAATCTATTCACCATCAATTTACAAAATTATCATTGGAGGAAAAACAAATGGCAAAGAAAGTTGTATTAGCAGGCGCTTGCCGTACCGCCATCGGAACGATGGGTGGTTCACTCAGCACTACACCCGCAGCAGAGCTGGGTGCTATCGTAATTAAGGAAGCATTGAAGAGAGCAGGCGTTGCTCCTGAAGCAGTGGATCAGGTTTACATGGGCTGCGTAATTCAGGCAGGACAGGGACAGAACGTTGCACGTCAGGCTTCCATCAAGGCAGGACTTCCTATCGAAGTACCCGCTGTTACCATGAACGTGGTATGTGGTTCCGGTCTGAACTGTGTAAATCAGGCAGCACAGATGATTATGGCAGGAGATGCAGACATCGTTGTTGCAGGTGGTATGGAGAACATGTCCATGGCTCCTTATGCAATTCCTCAGGGCCGTTACGGTTATCGTATGGGCAATGCAACCATGGTTGATACCATGATTAAAGATGCTTTGTGGGACGCTTTCAATGATTATCATATGATTAAGACCGCAGACAATATCTGCGAGGAGTGGGGTCTTACCCGTGAAGAGCTGGATGAGTTCGCACTTAAGAGCCAGCTGAAGGCTGAGGAAGCTCAGAAGAACGGCGCATTCAAGGCAGAAATCGTTCCGGTTGAAGTTAAGAAAAAGAAAGAGACCGTTATTTTCGATACCGACGAAGGTCCTCGTCACGGTTCTACTATCGAAGGTCTTGCAAAACTGCGCGCTATCAACCCCGGCGGATTTGTTACCGCAGGTAACGCTTCCGGTATCAACGACGGCGCTGCAGCAATCGTTGTAATGAGCGAAGAGAAGGCTAAAGAGCTTGGCGTTAAGCCTATGGCTACTTTCGTTGCAGGCGCTCTTGCAGGTGTTCGTCCTGAGGTTATGGGTATCGGACCTGTTGCATCTACCAAGAAAGTTATGGCAAAAGCAGGCATGAAGATTGAAGACTTCGATATTATCGAGGCTAACGAGGCATTCGCTGCACAGTCCGTAGCAGTAGGCAAGGACCTTGGCATTGATGTTGATAAGCAGCTGAACCCTAACGGCGGCGCAATCGCACTGGGACATCCCGTAGGTGCATCCGGATGCCGTATTTTGGTTACTCTGTTGCATGAGATGCAGGCAAGAGGCGCTAAGACCGGTCTTGCAACTCTGTGCATCGGCGGTGGTATGGGCTGCTCCACCATCGTTAAGATTGAAGATTAATCAATAAACATTCAAAAAGCGATAATCCGAGAAATCCGCAAAACGAGTTTCTCGGATTGCGCCTGTAATGGATTAGAAAAATGGAGGATTACCATGGAGTACATTTTATACGAACAGAAGGGTAGCTATGCCGTCATCACCATCAATCGTGAGAAGGCACTGAATGCTCTGAATTCTCAGGTGCTGGACGAGCTGAACCAGACTCTTGATCAGGTGAATCTGGATGAGGTAAGAGCACTGATTCTGACTGGTGCAGGTCAGAAATCTTTCGTGGCAGGTGCGGACATCGGCGAGATGAGCACACTGACCAAGGCAGAGGGAGAGGCTTTCGGCAAGAAAGGAAACGATGTTTTCCGCAAGCTGGAGACATTCCCCATTCCCGTAATTGCTGCAGTAAACGGTTTTGCACTCGGCGGCGGATGCGAGATTTCCATGAGCTGTGACATCAGAATCTGTTCCGACAACGCAGTATTCGGACAGCCTGAGGTTGGACTCGGAATCACCCCCGGATTCGGCGGAACCCAGAGACTGGCACGTCTGGTAGGTGCAGGCATGGCAAAACAGATGATTTACACCGCACGCAATATCAAGGCTGACGAGGCTTACAGAATCGGTCTTGTAAATGCAGTATATACGCAGGAAGAACTGCTTCCCGCAGCAGAGAAGATGGCAGCAGGCATTGCGAAGAATGCGCCTATTGCTGTCCGCAACTGCAAGAAAGCAATCAATGAAGGTTTGGACGCTGATATGGATGATGCAATCGTAATCGAGGAAAAGCTGTTTGGCGACTGCTTCGAGACCGAGGATCAGAAGTACGGCATGGCATTTTTCCTTGACAAAAACAAGGAAAAGGTAAAAGAGCCTTTCAAAAACAAGTAATCCACAAAAACAATATAAATTTAAGGAGGAACTTTCAATGAAAGTAGGTATTATTGGTGCAGGTACCATGGGTGCCGGAATTGCTCAGGCATTCGCTATGACAGACGGTTATGAAGTAGCTCTGTGCGATATTAAGCAGGAGTTTGCAGACGGCGGTAAGGCAAGAATCCTGAAAAACTTAAACTTCCTTGTTGGCAAGGAAAAGATTTCCCAGGAGAAGGCTGACGAAATCGCAGCTAAGATTACAACCGGTCTGAAAGATATTTGCGGAGACTGCGATCTGGTAATCGAGGTAGCTCCCGAAAATATGCAGATTAAGAAAACAACTTTCAAAGAGCTTCAGGACATTGTAAAACCTGAGTGCATCTTTGCTACCAATACTTCTTCCCTGTCCATCACCGAGATCGGTGCAGGCTTAGACAGACCTATGATTGGTATGCACTTCTTCAACCCTGCTGACAGAATGAAGCTGGTTGAGGTTATTGCAGGCGAGAATACTCCCGCAGAACTGGTTGAGAAGATTAAGGCTATCGCAGTAGAAATCGGCAAGACTCCTGTAGAAGTAAAGGAAGCTCCCGGATTCGTAGTAAACAGAATCCTGATTCCTATGATTAACGAAGCAATCGGTATCTACGCTGACGGTACTGCAAGCGTTGCAGATATTGACGAGGCTATGAAGTTAGGTGCAAATCATCCCATGGGACCTTTGGCTCTCGGTGATTTGGTAGGTCTGGACATCGTTCTGGCTATTATGGAAGTTATCCAGAATGAGACCGGCGATCCTAAGTATCGTCCTCATCCCCTTCTTAGAAAGATGGTTCGTGCCGGCAAGCTCGGAAGAAAGACCGGTAAGGGCTTCTATGACTATTCTAAATAAGTAATTGACAAACAAAATGGAGGAAATAAAATCATGGATTTTACTTTAAGCAAAGAACATGAAATGGCGCGTACTCTTTTCAAAGAGTTCGCAGAAAAAGAAGTAAAGCCTCTCGCTCAGGAGGTTGATGAGACTGAAGTATTCCCCAGAGGAACAGTTGAGAAAATGGCAAAGAACGGTTTCCTTGGTATTCCCGTTCCCAAGCAGTACGGCGGACAGGGTTGTGACCCTCTGACCTACGTTATGTGCGTTGAGGAGATGTCCAAGGTATGCGGTACCACAGGCGTTATCGTTTCCGCACACACCTCTCTGTGCTGTGACCCTATCCAGACATTCGGTACCGAAGAGCAGAAGCAGAAATACCTGATTCCCCTTGCAAAAGGTGAGAAACTCGGTGCTTTCGGTCTGACCGAGCCCGGTGCAGGTACCGACGCTCAGGGACAGCAGACAAAGGCTGTTTTGGACGGCGACGAGTATGTACTCAACGGTTCCAAGATTTTCATTACCAACGGTAAGGAAGCTGACGTATATGTTATCTTCGCTGTAACCGGCGTAGTTGAGAAGCGCGGCAAGATGTTAAAAGAGATTTCCGCATTCATCGTTGAAAAAGGAACTCCCGGATTTACTTTCGGTACCAAAGAGAACAAGATGGGTATCCGTGGTTCATCCACCTACGAGTTGATTTTCACCGACTGCCGTATTCCCAAGGAGAACCTGCTTGGGAAATTAGGACAGGGCTTCAAGATTGCAATGCACACTCTGGATGGCGGACGTATCGGTATCGCTGCACAGGCACTCGGTCTTGCTGAGGGCGCTTTGGAGACAACCATTGCATATGTTCAGGAGAGAAAACAGTTCGGCAGAAGCATCGGCGCTTTCCAGAACACCCAGTTCCAGCTGGCAGACATGGCTACCAAGGTAGAGGCTGCTAAGATGTTAGTATACAAGGCTGCTATGAAGAAGGCTGAGTATGCAACCAACCCGAAGGTATCTTACTCTGTAGAAGCTGCTATGGCAAAACTGTACGCAGCAGAGGTGGCTATGGAAGTTACTACCAAGGCTGTTCAGCTGCACGGTGGTTACGGTTACATCAGAGAGTACGATGTAGAGCGTATGATGCGTGATGCTAAGATTACTGAGATTTACGAAGGTACCAGCGAGGTACAGAGAATGGTTATTTCCGCAAATCTGCTTAAATAATTCATACACAAAACTATAATAAGGAGTGAAAATACAATGAAAATCGTTGTTTGTATTAAACAGGTTCCCGATACCAAGGGCGGCGTTAAATTCAATCCCGACGGTACTCTGGACAGAGCAGCCATGATGACTATCATGAACCCCGATGACAAAGCAGGTCTGGAAGCAGCACTGAGATTGAAGGATCAGTACGGTGCAGAAGTTACCGTTATTACCATGGGTCTTCCCAAGGCAGAGGATGTTCTGCGTGAGGCAATGGCTATGGGCGCTGACAAGGGAATCCTTGTTACCGACCGTGTACTCGGCGGTGCAGATACATGGGCAACCAGCCAGACTCTGGCAGGTGCTCTCCGTAACCTTGATTATGACCTTATCATTACCGGTCGTCAGGCAATCGACGGCGATACCGCACAGGTAGGACCTCAGATTTCCGAGCACCTTGGAATCCCTGTAATCTCTTATGCACAGAAGATTCAGGTAGAAGGCGACAGCGTAATCGTAGAACGTCAGTTTGATGACAGATACCATGTCCTGAAAGCAAAAATGCCCTGCCTGATTACTGCTTTGGCAGAGTTGAACGAGCCCCGTTATATGACTCCCGGCGGAATCTTTGATGCCTGCAAGGCAGAGATTACCGTATGGGGAAGAGCAGACCTTAAGGATGTAGAAGATTCCAACCTTGGTCTGAAAGGTTCACCTACCCAGATTGCTAAGGCTTCCGATAAGGTAAGAAAGGGTGCCGGCGAGAAGGTTACTCTGGATCCTGCAGAGGCTGTTGATTACATTGTTGGCAAACTGAAAGAGAAACATGTAATCTAATGCTCCTATTCAGAAAATCACATGGATACAGTCATATAATATATGGAGGAAAACACAATGAATTTAGAAGAATATAAGGGCGTATATGTCTTCGCACAGCAGGTAGACAACGTAATCAACGGTATTGCCCTCGAATTAATCGGTAAGGGAAAAGACCTTGCAGATGCTCTGGGAACCGAAGTAACTGCTGTATTGGTTGGTAGCGATGTAAAAGGTCTTGCTGATGAGCTGGCTGAGTACGGCGCTGACAAGGTTATCGTAGTAGATGACCCTGAACTGAAAGAGTACAGAACCGAGCCTTATGCACATGCACTGGCTTCCGTAATCAACAAATACAAACCTGAAATTTTCCTGGTTGGTGCAACTGCAATCGGACGTGATCTGGGTCCCCGCGTTTCCGCAAGAATCCACACCGGTCTGACCGCAGACTGTACACAGCTTGAAATCGGTGATTTCCCGATTAACCCGATTCCCGGCAAAGAGCAGAAGCACAATCAGTTGCTGATGACCCGTCCTGCATTCGGCGGTAACACCATCGCAACCATTGCCTGCCCTGATTTCCGTCCTCAGATGGCTACTGTTCGTCCCGGCGTTATGCAGAAGAGAGCAAGAGTAGCAGGCGCTAAGGCTAACGTAGAAGAGTTCAATCCCGGATTTACTCCCGACAACAAGTATGTTGAGATTCTCGACATCGTTAAGGCAGTATCCGATACCGTTGATATTATGGACGCTAAGATTCTGGTATCCGGCGGACGTGGTGTAGGAAGCGCTGAAAACTTCAAGCTGTTGGATGACCTCGCAGCAGTTCTCGGAGGTACCGTAAGTTGCTCCCGTGCAGTAGTAGACGCCGGCTGGAAGCCCAAGGATCTGCAGGTTGGACAGACCGGTAAAACCGTTCGTCCCAACGTATACTTTGCAATCGGTATCTCCGGTGCAATCCAGCACGTAGCTGGTATGGAGGAGTCCGACATTATCATCGCTATCAACAAGGATGAGACCGCTCCTATCTTCGATGTAGCTGATTACGGCATCGTTGGTGACCTGAACAAGATTCTGCCTGCTCTGACCGAGAGCTTAAAGGCAGAGATGGCTGCAAAGAACTAATTCTTTCCTGCGAAAGAGTGACAGAGAAATAATAGAACTGCCGTATTTCGATTTTATCGACAATACGGCAGTTTTTTTGCGAAAATACTTGACCTGCCCCCCATGGTATGTTGTATTATGGATATAAAAAGCAGATATTCAAAAGGAGGAGGTTTCTGTTTTATGAAGAAACGAGTATTAAGTCTGTTCATGGCATTTACGCTCTGTTTCTCCATGCAGCCCACAGTGGCGTTTGCAGGGGGAACGGGTGTTGTGACAGAACAGGAAGCACCAAGCGGTGAGAATACCACTGAGGTATTTACCGCAGACAGTATCAGTGGCGGCGACGTCAGCGGCGGGGACGCCGGCGTACAGGACGCAGAAAAGGATGCGGCGCTTGTGGCTGTGCAGGCGCTTATCAATGCTCTGCCGGACGAAGTGACGGCGGAGAATGCGGACGAGCTTCAGGCACAGTTGATTGCCATTGATAAGGCACTGACGGAACTGAGCGAGGAGCAGATTGCGCAGCTGGATATGGCGCGCTGTGAAAGTATTTGCGCGGCTTTGACCGGGCTTGTGGCGGTGCAGGACGGCGAGCATAATCACCCTGTCTGTGGCTTGACATGTACCCATATGGATGAGAACGGCAAGCAGCTACATGAGGACGGTGTGACATGGACACCTATCAGTACCGGGGAGGAACTCCTCCAAAAACAATGGACAAAAGGAAACTACTATCTGACCCAAAACGTGACACTGACGGAGGGCTGGGCTCCCGCAGACGGCACCGTCCTCTGTCTCAACGGGTATAGCATCACTGTGAATTATAGTGATGCTGTCATTGCAGTTTCAGACGGAAGGACCTTCACACTGTGCAACTGTAGCAACACGGGTATGGGCACCATCACCCATGGTACGGATGATAGCGGCACCCAATACATCGGTTATGGCGTACTTCTGTCATATGGTAGTACATTCAATATGTACGGTGGTAAGATCAGTGGTAATATCTCCAGTGAAATAGGCATCGGTGCTGGCGTGTATGTGTCACGCAGCAAGTTTAATATGTATGGCGGCGAAATCAGCAGTAATACCTCCAGTAACGGCAACGGAGGAGGCGGCGTGTATGTGGATGAAAATAGCAGCTTCACCATGGAGGGCGGAAGCATCAGAAACAACAAAGTGACGTCTGCTGCAGAGGGTAACGGAGGCGGCGTGCATGTGGCAGGTGGTTCTTTCATCATGAAGGGTGGCGACATCACCGGAAACACGGCTTATATGGGAGGCGGCGTGTGTATGGATAATCTGGCTACTGCCGCGTCTTCCTTCACCATGACCGGCGGCACAATAACCCAAAATACAGCTTCCTATAAAGGAGGCGGCGTGTGTATGACGGATATTTGTTCAGCCGATGATACCTTCACCATGACCGGTGGCAAGATTACTGACAACATCGCTGAAAATACTAAGAACAAGAGTAACGGTGGCGGCGTGTATTTTGGAGGCAAGGGCGCTTTTATTGTATCCGGCAATGTGGAAATCACGGGCAATAAATACGGTGATGCCTCAAACAATGTTTATTTGGGAACCAACATCATGGAAATCGCCGGCGCCCTGACCGGCAGCAGTATTGGTGTGACCGAGGCTTGGACAGTTTCCCTGAATAATTCGCAGAAGATTGCCGAGGCTGGAGGGACTTATGAGCCGACCGATGAGGATGCGGCTTGCTTTAGCAGCGATGCAGGTTACGTTCCGTTTCTTGTGGACAAAGAGGTGAGGCTGTACCTGAGCACGCCACAAAAGCACCCTGTCTGTGGCGCAATTTGTAATCATCCTGACAGGCACCCTGTCGTAATCTGGGAAGGCATCTCCGATCTGGGCGATATCAGGGAGAGCGGCTACTACTATCTGACTCAAAACAGTACAAGGAGCACCGAACTCGATTTCTCTAACTGGAGTGATGTGCACTTGTGCCTAAACGGTAAAACAATTACAGGGGGTAATATTGTATTTGGAACACCGAACCCCACTCTGAGTGACACTCTGTGCGACTGTGACGGCGGGGGAAAAATCACCGGCTCAACCTCTTCAAACGGTGCCATATCCCTAGATTCCGGTAACCTTGATATGTATGGCGGCGAGATTTCCGGTAATAGTACGCTGGGCATGTATGTGAGCGGTGGAACATTTAACATGTACGGCGGTAAGATTACTAAAAACAACTATGAAGGCGTTGACGGCTATGCCGGCGGTGTGCGGGTGGATGCTGACGGTACATTCAATATGTACGGCAGTGCCGAAATCAGCGACAACACCGCTACTTTTAAAACACAAGGGGACAATTCCGGCTACTACGGTGCGGCTGGCGTGTATGTGAACGGCGGTACATTCAAAATGACCGAAAATGCCGAGGTTAGCGGCAATATCCTCACGATTGACGATGCACTCGGCAGCAGCTCCAACAACTATGCCGGCGGTGTGTATGTGAAAGACGGTAATGTGACTGTCGGCGGAAGTGTGAAGATTACCGGGAACAAGAAGGGCGAAAGCAATAGTAATGTCTGCCTGCCTGATGGTAAGACTATCACGGTAGGCGAGGCGTTGACCGACAGCGCTTCCATCAGCGTAATTACGGAGACACCAATCGAGGTGGGCGATGAAGCTGTCATTGCCGTTGGAACAGATACCCACATGCTGATGGATGATGACCTGAAGGCTTTCAACAGTGATGCCACCAACATCAAAAAGGAAATACAGGGCGGAAAAATCATTTTCCAAAATGGCAGGCATTGGCATTCTGTTTGCGGCGAGGAGAATTGCGGCAAGGATGGCCATGGTACGGATGAGAAGTGGAAGGCTATCTCTAAGCTCAGTGACATTACAGCAAGCGGATCTTACTATCTGAAAAATGATGTCAGCCTCGGTGGAGGCAGTTGGGAGTGCACATATCCGGATGTAAAACTTTGCTTAAACGGAAAGAAGATTACCGGTGGTTCCGGACGCGGCGCCATCAAGGTCGTAAGCGGAGCGTCCCTTGCCATCACGGACTGTCAGGCGCAGGTCGGCGAGATCACCCAAGGGACTGACGGAACGGGCGCCTGCGGGATATATGTAGAAGGCATGCTCACTCTGTGGAACGGTTCCATCACCGGAAATGTGATTATGTACGGTAGTGTGTATGTTGTAAACGAAGGCAGTTTTACCATGAACGGAGGCACCATCACCGGAAATACGAGTGCCGGTGATGTTGGCGCTGGCGGTGTGTTTATATACGTCGGCACCTTCTTCAACATGAAGGGCGGTGCCATCACCGGCAACAATACTACCTCCGGTGGCGACAGATGCGCAGGCGGCGTATATGTTGACACAGCAGGCGACAACAAATTCACTGTGTCCGGTGCGGCGAAGATTGTAGACAACTGGAAGAACGGTGTGTTGGAAAACGGCGTGTATCAGCAAGGCGATAACGGCACGGCAAGTAATGTTCACTTAGCCAGCGACATGGCAAACACATTAACCATCGCTATAGGAGACGCAGGACTAAAACAGGAAGCCCGGATTGGTGTGGGCAGAAGCGCGCGTGCTCTTCCCGAAGCAGGCGAAGAGGTCATAATTGCCACCGGTGCAGCGGACGGTCCGGACTACGAGAGTATTTTCATATTGGATTTGAACGATCCGTACTATAGTGTAGTCCACGACAGCGAAAGCGGCAATGTGTCCATCCGTAAGCACCAGCACAACTGGGCATATGCGTCTACAGACGGCAGGACCATTACTGCTACCTGTAATGCAGATCACTGCCCTGACGATAATGGCGGTAGCGTGACTATCGCGGCTCTTGCAAGTACATTGATTTATACCGGCAGCGCAAGGGCGGCAATAGTGGAGACGAGCGGCGATTGGCAGGGACCGGAGGTGAAGGACATCGCTATTACCTATAAGCGTAACGGCGAGATTGTCAAATCACCTGTAGATGCCGGTAAGTATACGGCAAGCATTACGTTGGGCGGGGCGACAGCCAGCGTGGACTATGAGATTGACAAGGCAACTCTTGCGGCAAGTGACTTTGTGTTCAACAAACCGGAGAATTTGATTTACGACGGCAAAGATAAGATTGAAGAACTGGTCTTTCCCGACAACTGGGATAAAAAGATACTTTTGCCGGAGGAGAGTGTCAGAGGTCTGGGCAGTACTTACACACGCTTCTATAAGGAGAGTGATCCGGATACCCCTGTGGATCCGCTCGTAGATGCGGGCACCTACATCGTTAAAATTGAGGTGGCTGATGTTGAGGGAGCAAACTATTACGGAGCCACCCTGTCGGATCCCGGTTGGACATTCACGATTGCTCCTGTTACCATTCCACCGACCGTGGAACTGAGCAGTACGACCTACACCTACACCGGCAAGCAGATTACGCCGGAGGTTACCGTAAAAGTGGGTGACATGACTTTGGTTGCGGGTAAGGACTATACCGTTACTTACGGAGAGAACAAAAACGTCGGTACGAATGTCGGTACAGTAACCGTTACGGCAAAGGAAAACGGTAATTATAAGTTTGCGGAGATTATAAAGGAGTTTACCATTACTCAGGCAACTCCAAGCGGTGAACCCAAGTACACCAAGATTACCACAGACGGTATGACGCTGGCAGATGCGGGGCTGACACCGGATGGCAACACCCTGAATCCTGCGGACGGTACACTGGCGTGGATAGATGACGCGGGTAATGTGCTGCCCGATGACACTAAGGTGGAAGCCAACAAGACCTACAAGTGGCGTTTCATACCTGCGGATAGCAGTAACTACACTAACCTGACCGGTGAGGCAGAGCTGTATCATTTATCCTACACCATTACGGCATCAGCCGGCGCACACGGAAGCATTTCTCCGAGCGGTGATGTGGATGTAGTGAAAGGAAACAGCCAGACCTTTGTGATTAAGGCAGATGACGGATACGAGATAGAGAGCCTGACGGTGGACGGAGAGAGCGTAAACGCTGCGGAAAGTTATACTTTTGAAAACGTGACAGCGGCGCATACCATAGCGGTTACTTTCAAAATCCACTACCGGATTATCAACGGAGCGGACAGCTCATGGACGCAGAATACGGACGGAAGCCTTGTCATCAGAGGAAACGGTGAATTTTCCAAGTTCGTGAATGTAAAGGTGGACGGACAAATCCTCGACTCCGCAAATTACACGGTAAGAGAAGGTTCCACTATTGTCGAGTTAAAGGCAGACTACTTAAAGACTTTGTCTGAGGGCAGCCACACCTTTGAACTGGCTTGGACGGATGGCTCTGTAAGCACAACCTTTACGGTTGCAAGAAATACGTCCGGCGGAAATAACAATAGCAATAATAGTAGTAATAGCAATAATAACAATAACAGCAATAACGACAGTCAGAATGGCGGTACAGACAGCGGCAATACCACGGCAAAGGGAAAAGACCCGAATACCGGAGATGCTTCCCATAATGTGCTCTGGTATCTCCTTACAGCAATGTCTGTTGCAGGACTTGCGGTAATGGCTGTCATCAGAAACAAGAAAAAAGAGTAATTTTTAAGTAACCAAACAAAGAAATGCCAGCGCCGACATTTGCCGGAACTGGCGTTTCTTGTTCTGAATCATTCGGAGTGCTTACTATCCGGAGCAGAAAAACAGGAGGCAGAGAAAGATGGCAAAGCAGAAGGAAGTCAAAACAAACGCCATGCGTATATTGGAATCCAAGAAAATTCCGTTTACCCATTACACTTATGAGTGTGAGGAATTTGTAGACGGTCTGCAGATAGCGGACAAATTATCCCTCCCCTATGAGAAGGTTTATAAGACGCTCGTCACGCAGGGAAACAGCAAAAATTATTTTGTTTTCGTCATTCCCATTGCGGAGGAGCTGGATATGAAAAAGGCAGCAAAATCCGTAGGGGAAAAGAGCGTGGAAATGATTCATGTGAAGGATATTAATGCCGTCACCGGCTATATCCGCGGCGGGTGTACGTCCATCGGAATGAAGAAACAGTATGTCACCAGAGTGGATGAAAGCGCCGCAGATAAAGAAACCATAATTGTCAGCGGCGGGCGCATCGGTTCCCAGATAGAACTGAAGCCGGAGGACCTGTTAAAGGCTGCGGGGGCACAGTTCGCAGACATTATTAAGAAAGCGGAAAACTGATTCTTTTCTCTTCCCTTTCGTGCCTCGGAGTGTTAAAATATATTTACATCATTTGGGGATTGCAGCCCCCTGAATTTTGGAAAAAACAGAATAAGGAGTGCACAAATGACAAGAGAACAGTATTTGAGAATGGACAAACGGGTTTTTGCTTTGATTAGTGTAGCAATGATTTACAGTGTTGTGGTTTCGGTTTTTGAGGTTTCGCAGTTGTCCGCAGGTGGGAAAGGGTACATTCAGTTAATTGCCTGTATCGTCCTCACCGTTGTGGAGATAGCAGGATTTCTGGTTACAAAAGGTAAGAGGATTTGCGGCTCTATCATGACAGGCAGCGGTGCACTTGCTTTTCTGCTGATGATGAGTTTAGACGAGAGCAGCAGGATATACATTTTTGCATTCCCGATTCTGATAGCGTCCATTATGTACATGAATAAAAGGTTTGCTATCTGCGGTTCTGCTGTTATACTGGTGGCAAATATTATTAAGACCGTAAGAGAGGCAGCGGAGGGAAGCTTTGCGTTCGGAACAGGTTCCTACCGGTGGGTAATGACTCTTTTGGTGTGCGTGGGCGTCTATGTGGTGATGCACGAGTTTGAGCGCTTTAACAGAGAAACTGTGGTGACGGCAGAGACAACCGGCAGCGAGCAGGCAGAGATTGCACGGAAAATGAATGCGACGGCAGATGCCATTATCACGAACTTTGAACAGGCAAGTCAGGTATTGGAGAGCCTGAAAAAGAGTATTGATACGAACAATCTGGCAATTAACAATATTGCAGACAGCACGGAGAGTACTTCTCAGGCAATTCAGGAACAGGCAACCATGTGTACAGCCATTCAGGAAAATTCCGACAAAGCCGAGAAAGAAACGACAAAGGTTATTGAATTGGCGAAGGTGGCAACGGAGAACGTGGAAGCCGGTGTGCAGTTGATGAGCGACCTGAAAGAACAGGCAGCCGGTGTGGAGAGCACCAGCAGGGAGACGGCGGATGCAACCACCAGACTGACCAACAAGGTCGGCGAGGTTCAGAATATTGTCGGAGACATTCAGAAGATTTCTTCCCAGACCAATCTGCTTGCGTTAAATGCTTCCATTGAGGCAGCCCGTGCGGGTGAGGCAGGAAGAGGTTTTGCGGTTGTCGCAGACGAAATCAGGGAGCTGTCCGAGCAGACGAAGGATGCAACCAACAAGATTATCGGTATTATCGCAGAGCTGACAGCGGATGCCAAGAATGCTTCCGAGAGTATGGATAATTCCGTAGCGTCCATCAACCGTCAGACGGAAATGATTGACGTGACGGAGCAGAAATTTGAGATGATTGACAGCAAAGTGTCCGAGCTTACCGAGAGTATTCACAATATGGAGAAAACCATTACCGATATTGTGCAGGCGACGGGCATTATCTCCGAGAGCATTTCCCAGTTGTCCGCAACCAGTGAGGAGGTTGCAGCTTCATCCGAGGACGGAACCAAAACAGCACAGGACGCTGTGGAGCAGATGGAGGAGTGCAGCAAGGTTCTGGAAAATATCCGTGCCCTTTCCTTGAGTTTGAAAGGTGCGGGCGAGGAAGTGTAGCGGATACGCTGCCGAACAGATAGAGGAAAGAGAATAAGGCGCCCGTGAGGGTGCCTTATTTTAAAAAGGGTGAGCATATGGAAAAAGAAAAAAAAGACAATTCTTTTATGATGAAACTTGCCACTTTAATTGTGGATAAGAGAAAAGGGTTTTACCTTATTTTTATTCTTTTGATTATATTCAGTGTTCTATCCATGAACAAGGTTAAGGTAAATAATGATTTGACAACGTATCTGCCGGATACCACAGAGACAAGACGCGGAATCAATCTGATGGATGAGCAGTTTATCACCTACGGTACGGCGCGGATTATGGTGTGTAATGTGACTTATGACGAGGCGGAAAAGCTGTCGGAGCGGATAGAGGGCATGGACGGCGTGAGCATGCTGGATTTTGATAATACAGAGGAGCATTATCACGACATGGAAGCTCTGTTTTCCGTGACCTTTGACGGGGAAGCGGACGAGGAGGACACACAGCAGTATCTGACCAATGTTTTGGAGGAGTTAAAAGACTATGATGTCTACTATTCCTCCGATATTGGACAGGAGGAGCGGGATGCGTCCGATTTGGACAAGGATATGATTATTATCCTGATGCTGGCGGCTGTGGTTATCGTGGCAGTTCTGCTCTTTACCTCCACAACCTATGCGGAAATTCCGGTCTATCTGACTACTTTTATCGTAGCAGCAATTTTGAATAAAGGAACGAACTATTGGTTTGGCACTATCAGTTTTGTCACCAACTCTATTGCCGTCGTGTTACAGCTTGCACTGGCGGTGGATTATGCCATTATTTTGGCACACCGTTTTATGGAGGAGCACGAGGATAAGGACGCAAGGGAAGCGGTGATTGTAGCGTTGAGCAAGGCAATTCCCGAAATTTCCTCCAGTTCTTTAACGACCGTGTCCGGTATGATTGCCATGATGTTCATGCAGTTTAGAATCGGCTACGATATGGGTATTATTTTGGCAAAGGCAATTATCCTAAGCCTGATTTCCGTATTTTTCCTGATGCCGGGACTGCTTCTTACTTTTTCCAAGGCAATCGACAATACGCATCATAAGAGTTTCGTGCCTAAGATTACGGCGGTCGGCAAATTTTGCGTGGCAACGAGATACATTATGCCGCCCCTTTTGGTGGCAGCGGTTATCATTTCCTTTTTCCTGTCCAATAAGGCGGATTATGCCTATGATGTGAGCACGCTTCCGTCCAAAAATATGAGCGACAACAAGTTTTCGGTGAGCATGGTCAATCAGGAATTTGGAACGGTGAACCAGCTGGCGGTCATTGTGCCGAACGGCGATTACGAGAAAGAGGCAATGGTGCTGCGTGACCTCTCCGGTATGCCGGAGGTCAATTCCTGCATGGGACTTGCCAATATCGAGGCAATGGACGGCTATAAGCTGACGGATGCCCTGTCCCCCAGAGAATTTGCGGAATTGATTGATATGGATGTCGAGGTGGCGGACCTGCTGTATACGGCGTATGCGGTGAACCAGCAAAATTACGGCGCTTTGGTGAACAATGTCAGCGAATATAAGGTGCCGTTAATTGATATGTTTTTGTTCATTTATGAGCAGAAGGAGAGCGGCAATATCACCCTGGCGGACGATTTGGAGAAAACTCTGACGGACGCTTACTCTCAGATTAGCATAGCGAAGGACCAGTTAGCAGGAGAGGATTGCAGCCGTTTTGTACTGGAACTGAATGTGCCGGTGGAGGGTGACGAAACCTATGCCACACTGGACAAAATCCGGAATGCGGTGGCACGCTACTACGATATAGATGATATTTATCTGGTTGGTAACTCTACCAGTGACAAGGATTTGATGTCATCCTTTGCAACGGATAACGCTATCATTACCGTTCTGACGGCGCTGTTCGTTATGGTGATTTTGCTCTTTACCTTCCAGTCGGCGGGACTGCCGGTACTGCTTGTTCTGACCATACAGGGAAGTATCTGGATGAACTTCTCCCTGCCGTATCTGCTGAATGAAAAGGTGTACTTTTTGGGGTATCTGGTGGTTTCCGCCATTCAGATGGGTGCAACCATCGACTACGCTATCGTAATCACCAGCAGATACATGGATTTAAAGACTTATATGCCGATTAAAAAGGCAATCGTGGAGACTTTGAATCAGGCGTTCCCGACGATTGTCACCAGTGGTTCCATGCTGGTGGCAGCGGGATTTATTATCAGTAACGTGTCCTCCAATGCCGTGGTGGCAGCCATCGGTCTTGCATTGGGACGCGGTACGTTGACGTCCATTGCGCTGGTACTGCTGGTGCTTCCGCAGACTTTGCTTATCGGAGATATTATTATCGAGAAAACGGCGTTCACCCTGAAGCGGGATTTGGCAAGACCGCTTCCCACCAGTGGAAGAATCCGCATGAACGGACATATCCGTGGATATGTGAACGGTGTCATTGACGGAGAATTCAGCGGCGTGATTGAAGGAGAGATGGGGGCTGTGGTTCGACCGAAGGACAAGGTACAGAAGGAAGATACCGGTGTCCCGGAGGAAGAACCGAAACTCATCGAAGAGGTAACGGAGGTCAGCACAGATGAAGAGTAGAAAAGTGATTGTAAGTATTTTGGCGATTGCACTGGCTGTACAGGTTCCCACTACCGCACTGGCAAAGAACCAATACCCGACATATCAGGAATATCAGTCCGGTGCAGACAAGGCGGAAATGCAGGAATACTCCGTGATAGAGATTGCCACGGAGGCGGATTTGGCACAACTGGCAGAAAACTGTAAGCTGGACAGCTGGTCCGTGGATAAGCACGTCAAACTGACGGCGGATATTGTGTTAAGAGAATATGCCCAGCTTTCCATTCCCAGCTTCGGCGGAATCTTTGACGGAGGCGGCTATTCCATAACGGATTTGCGGGTGACGGGAACCGGTTCGGCTACCGGACTGTTCCGGTATATTCAAAAGGGCGGCACGGTGCGCAACCTGAATGTTGCGGGTAAGATAATCCCGGACGGTTCCCAAAGTCAGGTGGGAGGTATCGCAGGTCATAACTACGGAGCGATTATCAACTGCAGCTTTTCAGGACAGGTTGTCGGGGACAGCGAAGTGGGCGGCATTGCCGGTGTCAATGAAAAGTCCGGGGAAATCAGACAGTGCAGTTCTGATGCCTCTGTGACGGGAAATCATTCCGCGGGCGGAATTGTCGGAAATAACCATGGTACTGTAAATCACTGTGACAATCAGGGCGACATTAACACTTACAGTACGGAAGTGGCGTATGATTTAGAGGACATTACATTAGATAATCTGGAGGATTTGAACAGCACCGATAATGTGGCAGCACATACGGACAGCGGCGGTATTGCCGGAATTTCCGATGGCAAGATATATTACTGCACCAATTCGGGAACTGTCGGATATCAGCATGTGGGCTACAATGCCGGAGGCATTGTGGGACGGCTGCATCAGGGATATATCCAGAACTGCACCAACACCGGTCATGTGCTTGGCAGAAAGGACGTGGGCGGTATCGCAGGACAGATGGAGCCTTTTCTGGAAATCCAGTACCTCAGCGATAAGTTAGGGGAACTGGACAGGGAGAGCAGAAAGTTTCTGGATATGCTGGACGCCACCCAGAAGGATTTGAACAGCTATGGCAAGCAGGCGTCCACCCTTTCCAAAACGATTAGCGCCAATTTAAAGAACGCCAATGCGGCGGGAAACGCATTGACCGGAACAGCCAATGACCTGTGGTATATCTATAACAATGAACTGACAGGATTGAATCAGGATTTAAAGACCCTTGGAAAAGAGTGGGGGGACTTGGCGGACGCTGGTAAGAATAACAGTCAGAACAACGGAAGTCAGGGCAATGATGCTCAGAACGGCAACAATCAGAGCAACGGAAGTCAGGGCAATGATAGCCAGAACAGTGGCAATCAGAGCAATGGCGGAAATAAAATGGATATTTCGGATATTACCGTAAGCGGCGGAGACCTTCTTCCGGGGAATGACTGGAATGGTCAAATACCGGGAACGACAGATTATGAGAGCTATCTGTCGGCACTGCGCAAATTCGGTGACAGTGCCACCACCCGTGTAGACACTGTAACAAAGGCGACAAACGACCGCTCCGGCGGAATCCGGGATAATCTGAATACCTTTAATAAGGAACTGGACGCGGCGGCAACGAATCTGCAGAAATTGTCGGATGTGCTGGAGCAGGGGACGGATACAAACAGTGCCCATATGGATGAGCTGGTGGAGCAGGCGAGAGTGCTGCGGAATCTGGCAGAGGAAATCCGCGATGACCTGTTCCGGTATGAGGGAATTTCCATAGAAGATACCTCGGATGAGTCGGCAAGCACGAATCAGGAGGACAACAATCCCGGAGCGGGAACGGAGAGCGGAGATAATACTTCCGGAACCGACGCGGAGAATGAAGGTGATTCTTCCAAGAACGGTGCGGAAATGGATGATGAGGTGTATTACGATACCACCTCATTCCAGCAGGGCAAGCTGACACTCTGCGTCAACAAGGGCACCGTGGAGGCAGACACCAATGTGGGTGGAATTGTGGGACAGATTGCCACCGAGTACGATTTTGACCCGGAAGATGATGTGACACTGAGCGGAGCGGAGAGCTTTGACGTGGAGCAGACCATTCGCGCGGTGGTGCGGGACAGCACAAACCGTGGAGCGGTGACAGCGAAAAAGGATTGCGCCGGAGGCATTGTAGGCAAGGCGGAGCACGGAGCCATTATTTCCTGTGAGTCCTACGGAAATGTGGAAAGCACCGGAGGCAGCAATGTAGGCGGAATTGCCGGTTCCTCCAGCTATGCAATCCGTAGCTGCTATGCCATGGGAAGCATTTCAGGCAAAAACAATATCGGAGGAATTGCCGGAAAGGGCTGTGATATTTTCTACAGCTATTCCTACACGGAGCCGGAGGGAACCGGTGAATGTGTCGGAACGGTTGCCGGAAGTCTTGCAGAGGACGGAACGCTTTACGGAAACTATTACGTGGAGGGCACTGCCGGAGGAATTGACGGTATCGGCTACAGCGGCGGCGCCACACCGGTAAGTTATGAGGAATTTTGTCAGATGGAAGGCGTGCCGGAGGCATTTCTGAGATTTACCGTTACTTTTGTGGCGGACGGTCTGGAGATTGCATCCTACCAGTGCGGATATGGCGAGACACTGCCGGAGGATAAAATACCCGCGGTTCCGTCCAAAGACGGATATTACGGCGAGTGGCCGGAGTTTGACTTTGACTGCGTGACTGCAAACCGTGTTTTGGAGGCGGATTATGAGCCATGGATAACGACTTTGGCAAGCAAAGAAAAGTCGGAAGATGGCAAGTCAAAAGTTTTGGTACAGGGCAAATTCCGTCCGGGACAGGAGCTGACGCTCACACAGGAGGGGGACGAAATCACTTTTGCCATATCCGGCGAGGACAGTGGCGATTACGAAGTGAGAGTATGGTGTGACGATACGGATAAGACGAAAATCGAAGTGTTAAAGGACGGAACATTTAGTGAGACGGATGTGAAGGCAATCGGAAGCTATCTGTCCTTTGCCATGGAGGAACAGGAAACCTTCCGTGTGACTGCGCAGGAAAAACACAGTGCCGTGATATGGTATGCGGCAGGCACAGGCGTGGTATTGCTGGTTGCGTTGATTCTTTTAATTAAGGCGGCACGCAAGCGGAAGAAGAATAAGAAGAGCAAGATGCAGGAACAGGAGCAGAATTCAGGACAGAGTCCGGAGCAAAATGCAGAACAAGGTTCAAAGTAGGATTTCGGACAAGACTCAGAGCAGGATTTTGAATAAGATTGGAAATGGAAGACAATAAGAGGAGAGACAGGTGATGGTGCGGGCAGTAATCTTTGACATGGATGGGACTCTGATAGACACAGAAAAATATTATCGCAGATTCTGGAAGGAGGCAATGGCGGAGTTCGGCTACCACATGACGGATGAGCAGGCACTTTCCATGCGCAGTCTGGGGCAGCCTTTTGCCCCCCAAAGACTGCGGGAAATGTTTGGCGAAGAGGTGGATTATCAGAGCGTCCGCAAGCGCAGGAGAGAGCTGATGGCGGAGTGTCTGAAAACAGAGACCGTTCAGCGAAAGCCCGGAGCTATTGAACTGTTGGAAGAGATAAAAAAGCGCGGTATCATTGCGGCGGTTGCCACGGCGACGGACAGGGAGCGGACAGGAAAATATTTAGAGGAGACAGGATTAGAGTCCTATTTTCATGAAATCATCAGTGCCACACAGGTAAAGGAGGGGAAACCTTCCCCCGACATTTATCTGTATGCCTGTGAAAAGCTGGGATTGCGCCCGGAGGAGTGCATTGCCGTGGAGGATTCCCCCAACGGAATCCTCTCCGCCTACCGTGCGGGCTGTAAGGTGATTATGGTGCCGGATCAGACAGAGCCGGATGCTGAAACCGCCGGACTTTTGTATGCCTGTGTGGATTCACTTGCGGATATCGTGCAATATCTGTGATTTTTGAAAAATGATGTACAGCTCCCCCAAAATGGTGGGGATGACGGGAAACGGTCATCCAAAACATGGATAGGAAACGGCTACTTGATTTTTGTATGGCAGTGTGTTATTCTTTTAACGATGGTAAAAAAGTGGAAAACTCTAGGTACTATCCAGAAAGAGAAACGATGCCTTGAGAGGGCAGGAAGGGATGTAAGAGATGAAACAGGGTTTTGATGACATCATTGCAAAAGTAAAAGAGTGCGGTAAGAAGACTGTGGCTGTGTCTGTTGCACAGGATTCAGCAGTGCTGGAGGCTGTAAAAGCAGCAAAAGAACGCGGAATTGCAGATGCAATTCTGGTAGGAGACGAGGCTAAAATCAGAGAGATTGCCGCTTCTATTAATATGGATTTGAGTGGTTACGAAATTATTGACGAGCCGGATGTTATTCAGGCTTCCTTGAAAGCTGTAAAGCTGGCACATGAAGGAAAAGCCGATATGTACATGAAGGGTCTGATTGATACTAAGAATTTCTTAAAGAGTGTATTGGACAAGGAAGTGGGTCTGAGAACCGGTGGTGTTCTTTCCCATGTGTGTGTATTCCAGATTCCCGGAATTGACAGACTGTTGTTCCTTACGGATGTGGCTTTCATGACCTATCCCGCATTGGAGGACAAGGTTAACATTATCAAAAATACTCTGCCTGTATGCAAGGCTTGCGGTATTGATACTCCCAAGGTTGCACCTTTGGCAGCAGTAGAGGTTGTGAACCCTAAGATGCCTGTTACTGTAGACGCAGCAGAGCTTACCCGTATGAGCGCAGAAGGCGAGCTGACCGGATGTATTGTGGACGGACCTCTGTCCCTCGACTTGGCAGTAGATCATGAGGCAGCAAAACATAAGGGAGCAACCGACCGTAAGATTCAGGGTGACGCAGACGTACTGCTTTTCCCCGACATTCACGCAGGGAATCTGGTTTACAAGGCAATCGTGCATATGGTTCCCGGCGTAAAGAACGGATGTATTCTGACCGGAACCAAGGTTCCTGTAATCCTTACCAGCCGTTCCGATACCTTTGAGACAAAGGTAAACTCTATCGCACTTGCTGCAGTCGTTGCAGAGGAAATGAAAAAGGCTGCAAAATAATATAAAAATAGCAGGAGGAAAATCATATGTCTATTAAGAGTTTGATTATCAACCCCGGTTCCACCTCCACCAAAATCGGTGTGTTTGAGGATGAGACCTTATTGTTTGAGGAGACTTTGAGACATTCCACAGAGGAAATCAGTCAGTATGCCTCCATCGTTGACCAGAAGGATTTCCGTAAAAAAATCATTACGGATTTGTTAGCGGAGAAGAACTTTGATATTAAGTCACTGAACGTAGTAGTAGGTCGCGGTGGTATGTTAAAGCCCATTCCCGGCGGTACTTATGCAGTAACCGATGAACTGCTGGCGGATTTGAAGGTAGGTGTGCAGGGACAGCACGCTTCCAACTTAGGCGGTATTTTAGCAAGAGAGATTGGTGATTCCATCGGAGTTCCTTCTTTCATTGTTGACCCCGTAGTAGTAGACGAGCTTATGCCTATCGCAAGATATTCCGGAGTACCGGAGCTTCCCAGAACCAGTGTGTTCCATGCACTGAATCAGAAGGCAGTGGCAAAGAGATATGCAAAAGAGATTGGCAAGCCCTATGAATCTCTGCGTCTGATTGTAGTACATATGGGTGGCGGTGTTTCCGTCGGCGCTCATGAGTACGGCAAGGTAGTAGATGTATTTAACGCATTGGACGGTGACGGAGCATTTTCTCCGGAGCGTGCAGGTGCGGTTCCCAGCGGTGCATTGATTAAGATGTGCTTCTCCGGAAAATACACGGAGAAGGAAGTTTACAGCAAGATTGTCGGCAAGGGCGGATTTAACGCATACCTTGGAACCAACGATATGCGTGAAGTAACCAAGAGAGCAAATGCAGGTGAAGAGGCTGCCATTGAGGCAAAGAAAGCATTTTTACTTCAGGTGTCCAAGGACATCGGTTCCATGGCATGTGTACTCAACGGCAAAGTAGACCAGATTATCGTAACCGGCGGTATCGCTTACGGTGCAGAGGTTATCGAAGCACTGAAAGAGCGCGCAGGCTGGATTGCACCTTTCACGGTATATCCCGGAGAGGACGAGCTGCTTGCTCTGGCACAGGGTGCACTTCGTGTACTGAACGGTGAAGAGAAGGCAATGGAATACTAAGGCGGTATTCAAAAGACGGGAATTGTAAAATAATATAAATTCATATGAAAAGGCTGCACTGTAAACGGATTACGGTGCAGCTTTTTTTCATAAGGTTATTGCGCAAAACAGGTTCGTCAGAGTATATTCGTCACAGGATGCGGCGTCAGAGAATGTCCGTGATACTCAGTTCCGGGTATTCCATCAGGTCAACATATTCGTCACCGCACTGAACCACCGGGCGGGACAGCTTATCCCTGTTGATATAGATAATGGTGCCCTCCCTATTGTCGCTTAAGCGGCAGCGGTTCTGGAGATAGGTATTGACCACGTTCTCCAAAAAGGTGAGGAGAAATTTCGTATCATATTTCTGGAAACCGTCGGTTTCAAAGATTTCAATGGCGCGGAACGGACACAGCGGCCCGCGGTACACTCTTGCGGCGGTGATGGCTTCGTAGACGTCTGCGATTGCCACAATGCGGGCGTACATATCGATTTTATCCCCTTTCAGGTGCATGGGATAGCCGGAGCCGTCGCATCTTTCGTGGTGCATCAGGGCGGCATTGCGCACATGGTTGTCAACGTCCTGCGAAAGCAGAAGCTGATACCCGGCAACGGGGTGCTTCTGGATTTCGGCATATTCGTCCGAGGACAGCTTGCCGGGCTTTGCCAGAATGTTGTGGGGAACCAACAGTTTCCCGATGTCGTGGAACAGTCCGCAGGCGGTTGCCAGTTCTATCTGAGGCTTGTCGAATTTTAACCATGTAGTCATGACGTTGCAGATTAACCCCACGTTGATACAGTGGGCAAAGGTGGAATCGTCATACTGCTTCATATTGTGCAGCATATCAAGAATCCTGACCTGCCCGCCGCCGGCAGCTATCATATCGAGGGAACGGCGAAGCAGCGTCGGGGCATCCAATTTTATATTTTTCTGGACCATTTGATTAATCATGTTTTCAAAATAGTCGACATTCAGTTTGTAATCCTTTTTAAAATGTTTAAATTCGGGGGACTTCCGAACTCTTTCAGACAGGGAGGACGTTTGCGGCTCAGCAAAAACAGGCTCGCTCTCAGGAATCGTATCTTCCACATTTACGGTCAGAATCCCGTACAAATCGAGCTTGGTAATTAACTTATCGGTCAGAACGGTGCCTTTTGGAATGATTAGCTGCCTGCTGAAACTGGAGACGTCTTCGGCAACCACCATACCGGGAACCAGTTGTAAAGTATATAACTGTCGCATGAAAATCCCCGCTTCCTGATAGGATAGCTTCCCCTACGGAAAACATGAATAAATTATACAATTAATTATACTTTTCTTTAGAAAAGTTGTCAATTTTTACATATTCTTCACAATTTGTTAATGACTTAGATGCTCAATACAGTTGAATATAGTAATCAAATCTGTTACAATATAACTTGGTTTTTTGTAAAAATATTCGCAGCCGGTATGATATTTAGGAAAAAGGTTTGCGGAAAGGCATGGGTATTACATGAAAATAACGGAGAAGATATTTGGAACACACAGTTCCAGAGAATTGAAAAGAATTGCACCTTTGGTAGACAAAATCGAAGCCCTCAGACCGTCCATGATGGAACTGTCGGACGAGGAACTCAGGGGCAAGACAGAAGAATACAAGAGTCGTCTTGCAGAAGGGGAAACATTAGATGACCTTTTGCCGGAAGCATATGCTACCGTGCGTGAGGCGGCAAGACGTGTGCTGAACACGGAGCACTACCGCGTACAGCTGATTGGCGGTATTATCCTCCATCAGGGACGTATCGCCGAGATGAAAACCGGTGAAGGAAAGACGCAGACCTGTCTGCTTCCTGCTTACCTGAATGCGCTGGAAGGCAATGGTGTGCATGTCGTTACGGTCAATGACTATCTGGCAAAGCGTGATGCAGAGTGGATGGGTCAGGTACATGAATTTTTGGGATTAAAAGTCGGCGTGGTATTAAACAGCATGACCTCCGAGGAGAGAAAAGCTGCCTACGAGTGCGACATTACTTATGTGACTAACAACGAACTCGGTTTTGACTATCTGCGTGATAACATGGTTATTTACAAGGAGCAGTTAGTGCTCCGCGGTCTGCACTACGCCATTATTGATGAGGTGGACTCCGTATTGATTGATGAGGCGAGAACACCGCTCATTATTTCCGGTCAGAGCGGCAAGTCTACCGCACTGTATGAAATGTGCGATTTGTTGGCGCGCCAGATGAAGCGTGGCGAGGATATGCAGGAGCTGACCAAGATGGATGCCATCATGGGTGTGGTTCAGGAAGAGACCGGAGATTTTATTGTCAATGAAAAGGATAAGGTTATCAACCTGACAGAGGCAGGTGTGGAGAAGGTAGAGAAATTCTTCCATATCGACAACTTTGCCGACCCTGAGAATCTGGAAATCCAGCACAACATTATTCTGGCTCTGCGCGCGCACAATCTGATGTTCCGTGATCAGGATTATGTGGTGAAGGATGATCAGGTATTGATTGTAGACGAGTTTACCGGACGTATTATGCCGGGACGCCGCTATTCCGACGGTCTGCATCAGGCGATTGAGGCGAAGGAGCATGTAAAGGTGAAGCGTGAGAGCAAGACGCTGGCTTCCATTACATTCCAGAACTTCTTTAACCTGTTTGAGAAAAAATGTGGTATGACCGGTACGGCTCTTACCGAGGAAAACGAGTTCCGCGAGATTTACGGAATGGATGTTGTGGAGATTCCCACCAACAAGCCTGTTATCCGTAAGGACTTGCAGGATGCGGTATATAAGACAAAGGCTGAAAAGCTGAATGCCATTGTGAATGCGGTGGAGGAGGCGCATGCCAAAGGACAGCCGGTTCTGGTAGGTACGATTACCATTGAGGCGAGTGAGGAACTGAGCCGCCTGCTTACCAGGCGCGGAATCCAGCATAAGGTATTGAATGCCAAATTCCATGAGCTGGAGGCTGAGATTGTTGCGGATGCCGGTGTACACGGTGCTGTCACCATTGCAACCAACATGGCAGGACGTGGTACGGATATTAAACTGGATGCGGAGGCGAAGGCTGCCGGAGGACTTAAGATTATCGGTACGGAGCGTCACGAATCCAGACGTATTGACAACCAGTTGCGTGGACGAAGCGGACGTCAGGGAGACCCCGGTGAATCCAAGTTCTATATTTCCCTGCAGGATGATTTGATGAGACTGTTTGGTTCCGAGAGATTAATCAGTATGTTTAACACGCTGGGAATCCCGGAGGGACAGGAAATCGAGCATAAGGCACTGACCAATGCCATTGAGTCTGCACAGAAGAAGATTGAGAACAACAACTTTGGAATCCGTAAGAACCTGCTGGAGTATGACCGCGTCATGAGTGAGCAGAGAGAGATTATTTATGACGAGCGACGCCGTGTATTAAACGGAGAGAGCATGAGAGACGTTATCTACAAGATGATTACGGATATTACCGAGAATTGTGTGGATATTAGTATCAATGATGACGCTGCTGTGGAAGACTGGAATTTCAATGAGCTGAATACGCTGCTGATTCCTACCATTCCTCTTGAGCCGGTGACTGCCGAGAGAGTGCATAAGGCAAAGAAAAACAGCTTAAAACAGCAGCTCAAGGAAGAGGCTGTGAAGCTGTATGAAAGCAAGGAAGCAGAGTTCCCTGAACCGGAAGCAATCCGTGAGTTAGAGCGTGTGATTCTGTTAAAGGTAATCGACCGTAAGTGGATGGATCATATCGACGACATGGAGCAGTTACGTCAGGGTATCGGATTACAGGCATACGGACAGAGAGACCCTCTGGTAGAGTATAAGATGAGCGGATATGAAATGTTCGATGAAATGACACAGAATATCCGTGAGGAGACCGTGAGACTGCTCTTCCATGTGAAGATTGAGCAGAAGGTAGAGCGTGAGCAGCAGGCAAAGATTACCGGAACCAACAAGGACGATTCTGTGCCCAAGGGACCGGTAAAGAGAGAAAATGCAAAGATTTATCCCAATGACCCCTGCCCTTGCGGAAGCGGTAAAAAGTATAAGCAGTGTTGCGGTAGAAAAGCCTGACGGCGCAGATAAGCGATATACAAGATAAAAAGAAGCACTGTATGCAGATGAGCGCCACAGCAGAAAAACCTGACGGGCGCAAATAAAAAATTATAGAAAGTGGGTGACGTTAAGTGGTTGAATTAGATAATATGAAGACAGAAATTCTGTCTTACGAAACTCCATTAGCGGAAGTGAGGGATTCACTTTGACCTGACAAATAAGGCAAAGCGAATCGAAGAGATGGAGATGGAAATGGAAGCTCCCGGATTCTGGGATGACCCTGAAACCTCCAACCGCAAGATGAAGGAACTGAAAAATATGAAAGATACTGTGGGAGAGTTTACCAAACTTTCCACACAGTATGATGACATCCTGACGTTAATTGAAATGGGCTATGAGGAGAATGACGAGTCCCTTGTGGCGGAAATCCGTGGCGAACTGGATGAATTTATTAAGGAATTTGACGAACTCCGTATCAGCACTCTGCTTTCCGGCGAGTACGATAAAAATAACGCCATTCTGAAACTGAATGCGGGAGCCGGAGGTACGGAGAGCTGCGACTGGTGCGGCATGCTGTACCGTATGTACACCAGATGGGCGGAGCGCAAGGGCTTTAGCGTGGAAGTGCTGGACTATTTAGACGGTGACGAAGCGGGAATTAAGTCAGTGACTTTTCAGGTCAACGGCGTGAATGCTTACGGCTATTTAAAGTCCGAGAAAGGTGTACACCGCCTTGTAAGAATTTCTCCCTTTAATGCACAGGGCAAGCGTCAGACCTCCTTTGTATCTTTGGATGTTATGCCGGATATTGAGGAAGATTTGGACGTGGAAATTGACGAAAAAGATTTGCGCATTGATACCTACCGAAGCAGCGGCGCAGGCGGACAGCATATCAACAAGACGTCCTCCGCCATCCGTATCACCCATATTCCCACCGGAACCGTGGTACAGTGCCAGAATGAGCGAAGCCAGTTCCAGAATAAGGATAAGGCGATGCAGATGTTGAAGGCAAAGCTGTATCTGTTAAAGCAGGAAGCAAATGTGGAGAAACTGTCCGATATTCGCGGTGAGGTGAAGGAAATCGGCTGGGGCAATCAAATCCGCTCCTACGTTCTGCAGCCTTATACCTTGGTCAAGGACCACAGAACCGACGTGGAAACCGGCAATGTGGACGCAGTGTTGGACGGCGGACTGGATATTTTTATCAACGGATATTTGAAATGGATTAGTGTGTCTAACGGAAAAACACAGGAATAAAGGGTGACACAGTTTTGCCCCAAAGAGTGTTTGGACGACGCAGGAACAGGAAGAGAGACGGCACGTAAAACCATGAAATAAACAGTAAAATAAAGCAGAGATGTATGGTTGGAATTACTGATACATCTCTGCTGTTTATTTGTGTCGCAATTACGATTCCTCCTGCGGGTTCATCAAATCTAAAAAGAACAATGTCTGGGTCATATACTGGTACGGATAGACCCACAAAAAGCCGATACCTAAGGAAAGAATGGCGAGCAGCTTTAATGGAATAAAGCTGAGTCCGATATAGAAAAGTCTGCCCTTATGTCCTTTCATAACCCGGCAGCTTAGTTTTATCAACTGCATGACGCTGTACTGCGGGAAATCCAATAACAGATAGAATGCCTGCGAAAGCATCAGGCTGACCGGAATGTAAACAGCCATATCAACGAGATAGGCAATCAGGGCGGCAATTCCCCACTCAAACTGTCGACCGGATTCCCATATGGAATAGCACACCCAGTAAGGCAGGTTGCAAACGAGGAAGGGAATCAGTAAAAACAGGGAAATCCCCAGCGTCTTTTTAAACTGCCAGCGGAAACCGAAGAAAATGTCGGAGATGGAAAAACGTCTGCCACAGGCCATATTCAGATAAAACAGCGTGGTTCCGGCGGTAAAAATATATTGAAACAGGGTGGAAACCACGGTAATGCCGTAGCTGCACGCGGTGATAACATTTTCATTGACCGGACTGCCCGTCAAAACCTGCGATAATCCCGTAAACATAATCAAAAAGAAAAATAGTGGAATCAACGCAGTGGTTATTATGAGGATGGGGAGCAGGTAAGTCAGAATACAGGTTCCGTAATTCCCCCGCAACCGTCCCTTGGCAATATCCTTTAATTCGGCACTGGTTTTATATCGTTTCATTTCGTTCACTTCCTTTATTCAATGGTGATTCCATAGAGATTTTCCATGTAATCGTCAAAACTTTCCCCGTAAATTCGTTCAAAGGTACTGTTAAATTCGCGGCGGTAAGCCGGGTTCTGCATGGATATGGAAAAGTCAAACAGTGTGTAAACCGTCATCAGAATGCCGAGGGCAATTCCGACGCAGGAAAGAACAATACCGGTGGTGCTGAAAGAATCTTTCTTTTCTCCTTTACGATAGGGGAGTATAGCGAACAGGATGCTTAATGCTCCGGGAATCACGGCGAGCGGTCCGGCGCAGCACATACAAACGGAACAAATGCCGCATATCAGGGAGGCAATGGCAAACCCGCTTTTTCTCATAGGACAGGACTCCTTTCTGTAGTAATGCTCTTTTTAGTGTATCATCTTTAGGACGGTAATACAAATAAACTTTTTAGAAAGAAAAAGCCGGTTCCCGCTTTCCTTCCCAACGTAAAAATGATAAGATAATACATAGTAACAACAGAAAGGTAATCAGAAATATGGACATTATACTGAAACTCAAAGAAGAATTAAACGTGGAAAAATGGCAGGTGGAGGCAGCCGTCAAATTGATTGACGAGGGCAACACCATTCCGTTTATTTCCCGCTACCGCAAGGAAGTGACCGGTTCCTTAAATGACGAGCAGCTCAGAAACCTGCATGAGAGACTGTTATATCTGCGCAGTCTGGAGGACAAGAAAGAGCAGGTTTTGAAAAGCATTGAAGAGCAGGGCATGCTGACCGATGAATTAAAAGAAAAGGTTCTGGCTGCACAGACTCTGGTGGTTGTGGAGGATTTGTACCGTCCTTACCGTCCCAAGCGGAAAACAAGGGCGAGCGTGGCAAAGGAGAAGGGACTGGAAGGTCTGGCACAGTTTTTGCTGGCTCAGAACACGGACAAGCCTTTGGAGGAGGAAGCTGCAAAGTATGTCTCCGAGGAAAAGGGCGTTGCAACTGCACAGGAGGCGCTGCAGGGCGCAAAAGACATTATAGCGGAGAGCATTTCCGACGAGGCGGATTACAGATTGTACATCCGAAACGCAACCGTGGAGGAAGGCACCGTTACCAGTGAGGCAAAGAATGATAAAGAGCAGAGTGTGTACGAGATGTACTATCACTTTGAGGAGCCGGTAAAGAAAATTGCCGGACACAGAGTGCTGGCACTGAACCGCGGCGAGGCGGAAAAGATACTGACTGTAAAAGTCAATGCACCGACAGAGCGCATTCTGCGCTATCTGGAGAAGAAAACCATTACATCCGACAACGTATATACCACGCCTGCATTGCAGGAAGTGATTGCCGACAGCTATGAACGTTTGATAGCACCTGCTATTGAAAGAGAAATCCGCAATGATTTGACGGAAAAAGCGGAGGACGGCGCCATTACCGTATTTGGCAAGAATCTGGAGCAGCTGTTGCTGCAGCCGCCCATTAAAGGAAAGGTGGTACTTGGCTGGGACCCCGCATTCCGTACCGGCTGTAAACTTGCAGTGGTGGACGCCACCGGAAAAGTGCTGGATACCAAGGTGATTTATCCCACCGCACCGCAGAATAAGGTGGAAGAGGCGAAAGCAGAGTTAAAGCGGATTATCAAAAAGTACAATGTGGATTTGATTTCCGTCGGAAACGGAACGGCTTCGAGAGAGTCCGAACAGGTAATCGTGGAATTGTTGAAGGAACTGGACAGACCGGTGCAGTATGTCATTGTAAATGAGGCGGGCGCTTCCGTATACTCCGCAAGCAAGCTGGCTACGGAGGAGTTCCCCAATTTTGATGTGGGACAGAGAAGTGCGGCGTCCATCGCCCGCAGATTGCAGGATCCGTTGGCTGAACTGGTCAAAATCGAGCCGAAGTCCATCGGTGTGGGACAGTATCAGCATGACATGAACCAGAAGAAACTGAGCGACGCTTTAAACGGCGTGGTGGAGGACAGTGTAAACAAAGTCGGTGTGGATTTGAATACCGCTTCCGCTTCCCTGTTGGAGTACATTTCCGGAATCAATAAGACCATTGCTAAAAACATTGTGGACTACCGCGAGACAAACGGCAGATTCACCAACAGAAAACAGCTTTTGAAGGTGGCAAAATTAGGGCCGAAAGCGTATGAACAGTGTGCTGGTTTCATGCGGATTTCCGACGGAGACAACCCGTTAGATGCAACCAGCGTGCATCCGGAGTCTTACGAGGCAGCCGAAAAGCTGATGGATAAGTTAGGACTGACCATGGAGGATGTAAAAGCTGCTCAGAAACAGGCGGCAGAGCGCAAGGTAAGTGAAAAGCAGGTGCAGAAGGACAAGCAGGTCACAAGCAAAAAGCAGAATAACGGGGCAAAGCAGGTGCAGGTGCGAAACACCAATACCGCCATGGGCAAGGCTTTGGCAGCAGCAATGGGCGGTATCACATTCGAGGCACCCAAGAAGGCAGCTGCGGAAACACAGAAGGCAGCTTCGCCGGACAATGTTGCTGTTTCATCCTTGGAAAAGCGTATTAAGAATAAGAAACAGTTGGCGGACGAGCTTGGAATCGGTGAGATTACCCTGACGGATATTCTGCACGAACTGGAGAAACCGGCGCGTGACCCCAGAGACGATATGCCCAAGCCCATTCTCCGCAGCGACGTGCTGGATATGAAGGACTTGAAACCGGGCATGATTTTAAAGGGTACCGTGCGAAATGTAATCGACTTCGGCGCGTTTGTGGATATTGGCGTTCATCAGGACGGTCTGGTGCACATTTCCCAGATGACAGACCGCTATATCAAGCATCCGTTAGAGGCGGTCAGCGTCGGCGATATAGTGGATGTGCAGGTGCTTGAGGTCGACATGGCAAAGAAGAGAATTGCACTCACCATGAAAATCAAAGATTGACAAAAGAGATAGGCTGATGTAATATACTCCACAGAAGATGCCCAAACCATTCAGGGTGTCTGACATAAGAAAGTTCTTCGGGGTTGGGTGAAATTCCCTACTGGCGGTGACAGACAGCACATGAACATGTGAATCTGAAGTCCGCGACCCATAGTCTGCCAAAGCAGGGTATGGCTGATCCGGTGAGAGACCGGGACCAACAGTAAAGTCTGGATGAAAGAAGAAATATCAAGCGTTATTGAATTATTTAATTCCAATAGCAAATGATGTGCAGTGCATATTTGCATCCCCCGAAATCATTTCGGGGGATTTTTTTGGTATGTGCGCTCAGAAGAATTTTCCTACTATTAAATAACAGGTGAAATTACACCGGAAATGGAGGAAAAGAAAATGAATGGATTAATCGAAAGTGTGAAACTGCATCTGCCCTTTGTGCTGGAGTTCCTTGGAGTGATAGTTGCCCTGTTTGTGGTGGCGCTTTTGCTGGAGAAACTGGCACAGAAAAAGCGGGGAGTGAAAGAGCCGGTATTCGGCACCAGAAAGGTTGCGATGATAGGTATGTTTTCTGCTATCTCTACCATTCTGATGCTGTTTGAGTTTCCGCTGCCCTTTGCCCCGGAGTTTTACAAGCTGGATTTCAGCGAACTTCCCATACTGGTGGGAACCTTTGCCTTTGGACCGGCGGCAGGAGTCATGATGGAGTTTATCAAAATACTGCTGAAACTTTTTGTAAAAGGAACAACAACCGCATTTGTGGGTGACCTTGCCAACTTTGCGGTGGGCTGCAGCTTTATCCTGCCCGCCTCGGTAGTGTATTCCTTCCGCAAAACCAAAAAGAGCGCCATTATTGCGTGCGTGACCGGAACGCTCGTACTGACAGTTTTCGGAACGGCGTTCAATGCGGTATATCTGTTACCGACGTTTGCCAAACTGTTCGGTATGCCGTTAGAGACCATTTTGGAAATGGGAGTGAAAGTAAATCCGTTTGTGACGGAGGGAAATATCATCAGTTTTGTGGCGGCGTGTGTCGCTCCGCTGAATCTCATAAAGGGAATCAGCGTTTCCGTTGTCACATTGCTTATCTATAAACCGCTCAGTCCCATTATTAAAACAGGACATAAAATGTAACGGTGTAACGTGCCGGTATCGCATAGAAGCCGCCTTCCTAATATGGAAGGCGGTCTTTTTTGAGAAAATCTTTAGAATTTCACCCGTATTTTTTTAATTTTCCTGCTATAAAATTTTTCATGGTGCGAAAGGCTGGAAAACGGACAGCGTTTGCAGCCGGCACTAAAACAGGTTGAAAAAGCAAAAAAAGTAGTTGACAGAAGAAATTCACTATTGTATTATGCAAATGGTACAGCGGAGCGCTAAGGGAAGGGAGAAGTTACTAAAATGAGCGCATTAGTAGAAATCAAAGATGTATGCAAGGTCTACAATCCCGGTGAAAATGAAGTCCGGGCACTGGACCATGTAAATGTCGAAATTGAAGAAGGAGAATTTGTGGCGATTATCGGTCAGTCCGGAAGCGGCAAATCCACGCTGATGAATATGCTCGGATGTCTGGATGTTCCGTCGAGCGGACTATACAGGCTTCACGGGCAGGATGTATCGCAGCTGGATGACAATGAACTTTCGGACATACGGAACCGCGAGATTGGTTTTATTTTTCAGGGATTCAACCTGATTCCCAATCTGACGGCACTGGAAAATGTGGAACTGCCGTTGATTTATCGCGGCGTCGGCAAGGCGAAGAGAAAGCAGCTTTCCGAACTTGCCCTGCAGAAAGTGGGACTGGAACACCGTATGGATCACAAGCCCTCGGAAATGTCCGGCGGACAGCAGCAGAGGGTTGCCATTGCCAGAGCCATTGCACAGGCGCCGCCGGTCATTCTGGCGGATGAACCCACCGGTAATCTGGATTCCCATTCCACACAGGAAATCATGAATATCCTGAAAGGACTTCATGAGGAGGGCAGAACGGTGATTCTGATTACCCATGACAATGAAATTGCCGCCAAGGCAAAGCGGGTCATTAAAATCAAGGACGGTCATGTGGAGTCGGATTCCGGCGAGCAGGAAAGTGAACAGAAATAAGAAATGTGTTGAAACGCGGAAATGAGGAAGATATGAAAAAAGAAAAGAGCCAGCAGACAGGTGTTGTGCAGAAAAAGAAAAGAAAAAAAGCACCGATTATCATTGCAGTCATTGTAATAGCGGTCGTGATTATCAGTATGATAAGCTGTTCCTTAAGTGCAGTGGGCAGTGCGGCGGTTGTCACCACGACCTATGCAGTCCGGGATGACATACAGGAGAGCATTGCCACCAGTGGAACCGTGGTGAGCGAAGAGGAAAAGGTATTTTTCGCACCGGTATCCGGTAAGATTGCAAGCGTGGAAGTGGCAGCGGGAGACGCTGTTTCCAAGGGAAGCGTGCTCATAAGCTACGACATGGAGCAGATGCAGAACACCATGACACAGGCGGATTTGCAGCAGAAAAAGAGCGAAGCCGGATATAACAGCGTGCTCTCCAACAACTCCAAAAATCAGCAGAAGTTACAGGAAGCCAACACCAATCTGGATGTATTAAAACAGCAGATTGCAGACAACAAGGCGTATCTGGAAACTTTGCAGAATAAATTGGAAAAGACACAGCGCGACAGCAGTGTAGGTCTTGCAACGGAAAACTTTAATTTGCAGGAACAGTTGACCGGACTGAAAAACCAGTTGGACGGCATACAGGATAAAACCTCTCAGGAATATGCGGACACCGTGCAGAAAATGCAGGAGGTAAACGACAAAATCACGAGAGTCCAGTACCAGCAGTCCGTAGCTTCCTCCTCCGAGGATTTGGCGAAGCTGAACAAGGAGATTGCGGAAGTACAGCAGAAAATAACGGAGTACGAAACTTACAAGTCCCAGATGGAGGCACAGAAAACCAGCAGCGAGACCGCGGTTTTGGACGGATATACCAGAACGCAGTATGCGGCGGAGCAGGAACTGGCAGAGATGAGCCACAAGCAGGCTGAGGATGAGTACAACGAGGCAAAAGACGGAATTTGCGCTGACTTTGACGGTATTGTGACGGAGTGCAGCGTTGTGCCCGGAGCCACCGTGGCGGAGGGAACCAGACTGCTTACCTTGGAGAACAGCAATGAGATTAAAGTCTCCTTCAAAGCCTCCAAGCAGGATATTCAGAAGTTAGAGCTTGGACAGAAGGCGGACATTACCATCGGCGGCAACACCTATCAGGGTGAAGTGCAGAAAATCAACCGCATGGCTGAGAAAAACGAATCCAACACACCCATGGTAGGCGTGGAAGTACATATTACTAATCCGGATGATAAGATTATTTTGGGTATGGACGCAAAGCTGACTATTTACACAAAGAATTCCACCAATGCGCTGTTAGTTCCGGTAGAGGCAATCAATGGGGACAGAGACGGAGATTTCCTCTATGTGGCAGAGAACGGCATGGTGGTCCGCAAGCCTGTGACCTGCGGCATTTCCTCCGATACCTATATTGAGATTTTGGATGGTATCACGGAAAACGACCAGATAATTGTTACAGCTTACACCAGTATTGAGGAAGGTATGGCGGTAACTGCCATACCGGAGATGTAACGGGAGGAACAAATGGCACAAGTATGGGAATACATTAAAATTGCTCTGATGAATATTAAGAGCAATAAGGGACGTTCCTTTCTGACCATGCTGGGCATTATCATCGGTATCTCCTCCGTTATTATGATTATTTCCATCGGTAACGGTGTAAAAAGCGGTATTAACAGTGAGCTAAACAATATCGCGGGAGGTCAGGTGTACATTTACTCTTATTCGGATAACGATGAGGGTGTAAGTGTGGAGTTCACGGAGGAAGATATTCAGGCAATTATGGAGAAAGTGCCCCATGTCAAGGCAGTTACCCCGCAGTGGGGCTTTAACGGAACGTCCTCCGGCAGAAAGGGCACGCTGATGACAACGGCAACTTTTGGTACGTCGGGACTGGAGTATGCCAGCAAAGACCCTATTATTAAAGGAAGATACTTTACGGACAATGATTATTATTCCGGCAACAGGGTATGTGTCATCACGGAGAACAGCGCCAAAAATCTGTTCGGAACAACCAATGTGGTGGGAATGTCCTTTGACTTTAACTTGTACGGAGTGACACAGGAGTTCACCATTGTGGGAATTCGTCAGGATAACGCTTCCATGTTGTCCGGCCTGATGAGTTCGGATTCCGTAACCATGGAAGCTCCCCTGTCAGTGGTGTCATCTGCTTATGGCTTCTATGTCAGCATGGACGGACTAATGATTATCAGTGATAGCGGACAAAATGCGACACAGGTGGCGCAAGACAGTGTGCGCCTTATGGAGAACAGACACAACGTACGTGGTACGGATGTCATACAGGTTCAGAACTTTAATGACTACATGAGTCAAATGAATCAGATACTCAGCTATATCACACTTTTTGTGGTATTTGTTGCGGCAATCTCCCTGCTGGTAGGAGGTATCGGCGTTATGAATATTATGCTGGTATCCGTAACGGAGAGAACACGGGAAATCGGTATCCGCAAATCCTTAGGTGCGAGAACCGGTTCCATATTGCTGCAGTTTTTGTCAGAGTCGGCAATCATTACGCTGATGGGCGGTATTATCGGTATTATCATTGGTATCGTGGGCGCATACGGAATCTGCAGTCTGATTGGATTTACCGCTAAAGTCAATGTGGCAACGGTGCTGGGCGCCAGCCTGTTTTCCTCCGCCGTCGGTATTTTCTTTGGAATCTATCCGGCGAAAAAGGCAGCGAAGTTAAGCCCCATTGAGGCGCTCCGCCACGAATAATTAAGACTTGCATTTTCAGAGAAAAACTTTATAATGAAAGTAATTCATAAAAGCACCTACACCGTAGGTGCTTTTTCAGAGTTGACGGCAGGTTGAAAGACAGCAGGGCAGTCAATTTTCTTTAGTGAAGCGGAAACGGAGCGTTATAAAATGGTAGAACTGGATGTGAAAATTACGGCAGGAGATTTGTACGATTTCATGCTGATGCACAATTACAGCAAGGCTTCGGGAGTGATGGGAAGCGGACTGGGCGCACTGATGATTTTGTGGGGCAGTTATACAAAGTATTGGATTCTGGTTATCGGCGGAGTGGTTTTGCTATTGTATCTTCCGTGGGTACTGTTCATTAAAAGCAGACAGCAGGCAGTAAGCCCCATGTTCAAACAACCCCTTCATTATGTAATGGATGAAAACGGCGTGACTATCTCACAGGGAGAAGAGTCTACCACCCAGAGCTGGGACGAAATGTGGAAAGCGGTGTCCACAGGGAAAAGTATTATTCTGTATACTTCCCCCGTGAACGCAACCATTTTTCCAAAAGCCCAGATAGGAGATAAAAAGACGGCTGTTATTCAAATGATTTCCACCCATATGCCGCCCAAGAAAGTGAAAATCCGGTTATAGTTTGTTATCAATTCAAGGCTGAGAGGTTAAAAGAAATGAAAAGTGTGGTAGAAACCCGGAGCGCAGAGGAAACCTTTGCCTTTGGCGAAAAAATCGGCAGAGAGTGCACGCCCGGACAGGTTTATACCCTGATAGGAGATTTGGGTGTGGGCAAAACCGTGTTCACGCAGGGGGTTGCCAGAGGACTTGGCATTACGGAGCCGGTGAACAGTCCGACCTTTACCATATTACAGGTGTACGAGGAAGGCAGAATGCCCTTTTATCATTTTGATGTCTATCGAATCAGCGATGTGGAGGAGATGGACGAAATCGGATATGAGGACTGCTTTTACGGAGAGGGCGTGTGCCTGATTGAGTGGGCGAATCTTATCGAGGAAATTCTGCCGGAGCACTATCAAAGAATTACCATAGAAAAAGATTTGGAAAAAGGTTTTGATTATCGTAAAATTACCGTAGAGAATATCTAGGGAACAAATACAAGGAGCATACATCATATATGAAGATACTTGGAATAGACAGTTCCGGGCTGGTGGCAAGTGTGGCTGTTGTGGAAGATGATGTGTTGCGGGCGGAGTATACGACCGATTATAAGAAAACACATTCCCAGACCCTTTTGCCCATGCTGGACGAACTGCGCAGTATGATTGATTTGGATTTAAGCAGTATAGACGCCATTGCCATAGCGGCAGGCCCCGGCTCTTTCACGGGACTGCGCATTGGGGCGGCAACCGCCAAGGGCTTGGGACTTGCGCTGGAAAAGCCGCTTGTGGAAGTTCCTACTTTGGAAGGGCTTGCGTATAATCTCTGGGGCACGGAAAAGCTGGTGTGTCCGTTAATGGACGCAAGAAGAAATCAGGTATACACCGGAATCTATGAGTTTGTAAGCGAGGGACAGAATGATTCTCTGCATGTGTTAAAGAATCAGTGTGCCGTGGACATTTCGGAGATTCTCACAGAGTTAAATGCCATGGGGCGGGAAGTGATTTTCCTCGGCGACGGCGTGCCGGTGTACAGACAGAAGATAGAGGAACAGATGAAAGTTCCTTACTTCTATGCACCCGCCGGCAATAACAGACAGCGGGCGGCAAGCGTGGCGGCACTGGGAGCAGTCTATTATGCGCAGGGAAAGACCGTGACGGCGGCGGAGCACCAGCCGGAGTATCTGCGAAAGAGTCAGGCGGAGCGGGAAGCGGCTGAAAAAGAGGCGGCACAGAACGCCTAGGAGCCACAGAACCGAACCGGTACGAATGGAATCAGAATGAGTGAAAAACAAATTGTAATCAGGCAGTTAGAAGAGAGGGATATTGCGCCGTTAGCGCAAATAGAACAGGAGTCTTTCAGCATGCCGTGGTCTGCACAGGATTTTGCAGACTTATTAAAAAGAGACTATTGCTTTTATCTTGTGGCAGAGGTGGACGGAGTGCTCGCCGGCTCCTGCGGAATGACTACCTTTTGTCAGGAGGGAAATATTGACAACGTGGTCGTTGCAGAAACGTTTCGCAACATGGGAGTGGCGCAGAGGCTTTTAAAAGAACTGCTGGCGCACGGCGAGGCGGAAGGGACGAATGACTTTACGCTGGAAGTGAGGATCAGCAATGCGGCGGCAATCCACCTGTATGAAAAATTAGGGTTCGTGTCCGAGGGAATCCGACCACGGTTTTATGAAAAACCGGTGGAGGACGCCATGATCATGTGGCGGCGCCGGGACAGGGAACAATTTCCACGCCCGTTATAACGAAATTTCCTTTATAATACAGAAGAACCAAAAGAGGACTTAAGTGTTGCTACAGGGAAAGGAAAGGTTATAAGAGATGCGAAAGTACGGGGATGAAGGAAACGGACAGGTAACACAGGTGATTTGCAATCAGTGCAAAAAAGAATTAAAATTAGAAAATGGATATTTGAAAGAGGCGTGTTTTTCCGCAGATTATCTGTTTGGATATTTTTCACAGAGGGACGGAATCCGGCACAGATTCGATTTGTGCGAAGACTGCTATAACCGGATGATAAACGCCTTTGCCATTCCGGTGGAGGAACGGCCGGAAAATGAATTGCTCTAGGCTGCGGTGACAGAAAGCGGCAGCCCGAAAGGTATGGAAAAATATGTTAGATGTTTGCTTGCTGGGAACGGGAGGAATGATGCCGCAGCCTTACAGGTGGCTGACTTCCCTGATGATGCGCTATAATGGACAAAGTATTTTGATTGACGCCGGGGAGGGGACGCAGATTGCCCTGAAAGAAAAAGGGTGGAGTCCAAAACCCATTGACATTATCTGTTTTACCCATTATCATGCGGATCATATCAGCGGACTGCCCGGACTTCTTTTAACCATGGGAAATGCAGAGCGTACCGAGCCTTTGACGCTGATTGGACCGAAAGGGCTGAACCGTGTAGTGTCGGCGCTTCGCGTGATAGCGCCGGAGCTGCCGTTTTCGGTGAACTGTGTGGAGATTGAAGGAAATCTCCAGACATTTTCTTTTGATGGATTTCGGATAGAGGCTTTTAAGGTGAACCATAGTGTGTTATGCTATGGATATAGTCTGAGCATTGACAGAAACGGCAGGTTTAACCGTGACAAGGCGATTGCGGACGGGATTCCCATGCTCCTCTGGAACAGACTCCAGAAGGGAGAGACCATCGAGCAGGACGGACGCACCTACACGCCGGACATGGTGTTGGGAGAAGCGCGGAAGGGGCTGAAAGTAACCTACTGTACGGATACCAGACCGACCGATTCGATTGTGACGGCGGCAAGGGGAAGCGATTTGCTGATTCTGGAAGGCATGTACGGGGAGTCGGACAAGCTGTGCAAAGCAAAAGAGAATAAACATATGACCATGTATGAGGCGGCACGGATTGCAAAACAGGCAGAAGTGCCGGAACTCTGGCTGACACACTACAGCCCGTCCCTCTTAAGACCGGAGGAATATATGGGTGAAGTGAAAAAGATATTCCCCAATGCGGTGGCGCCCAGAGATGGAAAGACTGTGGAACTGCGGTTTTCGGATGAACAGTAGCAATGGAGAAAACGGTATGAAAAAAAACACAACACGAGTAACGATTGTAGCATTCTGCCTCATCATTTTAATTGTCGCATATTACGCATACCTGTCCAACAAGCGCAGGGAGGCGAGAGCCGAGAGCAAAATGACGCTGGTGCAGGAGACGCTCAGCAGGAATTTACAGGATGATTACCCCGCGACCCCCAAGGAGGTCATCAAATATTACAACCGGATTTTGCAGTGCTTTTATAATGAGGAATGTACGGATCAGGAAATCGAAGACCTGGGGCATAAAGCCAGAGAATTGTATGATGATGAACTGCTGGAGCAGAATGAACTTGGCAGCTACATGATTCAGCTAAAGGGTGACATTCAGGAGTTTAAGGACAGCAAACGCAGTATCAGCAGCTTTTCCGTGGCGGCGAGCACCAGTGTGGTGTACGATACCGTGGACGGATACGATTTCGCAAGAATTCTATGCGGCTATAATGTCCGCGAAAGTAAGCAGAACCAGTCAGTGAAACAGGTGTACCTTCTCAGGAAGGATAAAAACAGCAAGTGGAAGATTTACGGCTGGGAGGATGCGTCCAAGCTGCGTGAAAATTAGATGAAAAGTAACGGAGTCACGCCGAAAGGGGTGGCTTCTTTGTGAAAGAAGAGTGCAAAACAATGATTGAAGAGATAGCAGGCAAAACAAAGGATGTACTGATACTTGCCATTGAGAGCTCCTGTGATGAGACAGCGGCTTCCGTGGTAAAAAACGGCAGGGAAGTGTTGTCCAACGTGATTTCCTCCCAGATTGCATTACATACCCTGTATGGAGGAGTAGTGCCGGAAATCGCGTCCCGAAAGCATATTGAGAAAATTAATCAGGTAATAGAACAGGCACTTACTGACGCAGGGGTGACGTTACAGGATATTACCGCCATTGCGGTTACTTACGGTCCCGGGCTGGTGGGGGCGCTCTTAGTCGGCGTGTCTGCGGCAAAGGCAATCAGCTTCGCCACAGGAATCCCCTTAGTGGGGGTTCATCATATTGAGGGACATATCAGCGCCAACTTTATTGAAAATAAAGAACTGGAGCCGCCTTTTGTGTGTCTTGTCGCATCCGGCGGACATTCCCACCTTGTGGTAGTGAAGGATTACGGCGAGTTTGACATTATCGGAAGAACCCGTGACGACGCTGCGGGCGAAGCCTTTGATAAGGTGGCAAGAGCCATCGGACTTGGGTATCCCGGAGGCCCGAAAATCGACAAGTTATCCAAGGAGGGAAATCCGGATGCCATACCTTTTCCCAGAGCAAAGGTTGCGGAAAATGAGTATGACTTTAGTTTCAGCGGCTTAAAATCCGCAGTGCTCAATTATTTAAACAGTTGTCAGATGAAAGGGGAGGAAGTGTGCAGGGCAGATGTTGCGGCTTCTTTTCAGAAGGCGGTCATTGATGTACTGGTAGAACACTCCCTTCATGCGGTGAAGGCTTTCGGCTATGATAAATTTGCCATTGCGGGCGGAGTGGCGTCCAATTCCTCTCTGCGGGAGGCGTTTGAAAAGGAATGTGCGGCAAGACACATTCAATTTTACCATCCGTCCCCGATTTTCTGTACCGACAATGCAGCCATGATAGGTGTGGCGGGATATTATGAATATTTAAAGGGCGTGCGCAGCGGCTATGACTTAAACGCAGTGCCGAACCTGAAACTGGGGGAGCGGTAATGGCGGAAAAAAGATGTACTGCCATCGTCCTTGCAGCGGGAAGCGGCAGCAGAATGAAAAGCACCGTTGCAAAACAGTATTTGCCGCTTGCGGGCAAACCCTTGATTTGTCATGCCCTGCAGGCGGTGGAACGTTCGGAAATCATTGACGACTGTATTTTAGTGACCGGAGAACAGGACATAGAATATGTGCGTGCGGAGATTGTGGCAAAATACGGTTTTCATAAAGTGACTGCCATTGTGGCGGGTGGCGCAGAGCGCTACCTGTCGGTTGCCAATGCGCTTGAAAAGATGGCGGAGGGCGGACTGAAGGTGCCGAACACCGACGGATATGTGTTTATCCACGACGGCGCAAGACCTTTTTTGACGGAGGCAATTTTGCAGAGAACCTATGACGCTGTTACGCAGTACCATGCCTGCGTGGCTGCCATGCCGGTGAAGGATACCGTGAAAATCGCGGACGAAAACGGATTCGCGGCGCAGACACCGGACAGGAGATACGTGTGGGCAATCCAGACTCCGCAGGTGTTTGACACCTTGTTGATTCAGGAGGCATACCGGAAATTGAAAGAAAATCTGCCGGAAATGAAACGGCAGGGTATTTCCGTCACGGATGACGCAGGGGTAGTGGAGAGGTTTACGGATTACAGGGTAAAACTGGTGGAAGGGGACTATTCCAACCTCAAAGTTACGACACCGGAGGATATTCAGATAGCGGAAGCACTTTTGTCGAAAGCTGAAAACCCTTAAAAATAGGGGCTTTTATGCGGCTCAAAAAAAGAAATGAAAAATTGTGTAAAAAGTTGTTGACAGGGAAACCTCTTTTTGTTAGAATAATTTTTGCCGCTGAGAGAGCGGAACACGCTTGGAGAGATATCGAAGTGGTCATAACGAGGCGGTCTTGAAAACCGTTTGTCCGCAAGGGCGCGTGGGTTCGAATCCCACTCTCTCCGTTTGGAGACGGTGTTGGTACTGCCGACATGAGATTATCTCTCCGCCGACAATTAAACAGTATTAATGAATCAACTTTTATGGAGAAGTACCCAAGAGGTTGAAGGGACACCCCTGGAAAGGGTGCAGGTCGTTAATAGCGGCGCGAGGGTTCAA
>ERZ857629.428-NODE-428-length-59623-cov-6.825057_pt1 | contig 59623 bp, 57 predicted proteins | sample MGYA00519700_ERZ857629 | MGnify/ENA primary metagenome ERZ857629 (study PRJEB31778, sample SAMEA3449351) | human gut metagenome | biome: human gut; feature: human-associated habitat; material: faeces | place: United Kingdom | collected 2010/2012 ... | reverse complement strand
ATGGTAAGATTGACTTCGCAGATAAGACTGTTACCGAGAATACTCGTGTATCTTATCCTATCTACCACATCAAGAACATCCAGCGTCCATTCTCTCAGGGTCCAGCTGCTAAGCAGGTTATCTTCCTCTCTGCAGATGCATTCGGTGTATTGCCACCAGTATCTATCTTGAACGCTGAGCAGACTAAGTATTACTTCCTCTCTGGCTTCACAGCTAAGTTGGCTGGTACAGAGCGCGGTATCACCGAGCCTACTCCAACATTCTCTGCTTGCTTCGGTCAGGCATTCTTGGAGTTGCACCCAACTAAGTACGCTGAGGAGTTGGTAAAGAAGATGCAGAAGTCTGGTGCTAAGGCATACTTGGTTAACACAGGTTGGAACGGTACAGGCAAGCGTATCTCTATCCGCGATACACGTGGTATCATCGACGCTATCCTCGACCACTCAATCGACGCAGCTCCTACAAAGACTATCCCATTCTTCAACTTCGTAGTTCCTACACAGTTGGAAGGCGTAGATCCTAAGATCCTCGATCCACGTGATACATACGCTGAGGCTTCTCAGTGGGAGGAGAAGGCTAAGGATTTGGCTGCTCGTTTCATCAAGAACTTCAAGAAGTATGAGACAAACGAGGCTGGTAAGGCTCTCGTTGCTGCTGGTCCACAGCTCTAATACATACGTTTCCTCACCTTGTGTGAGGAACATGTATCAATCGAATATTCGATTTACACATGATATTAAAATCCCGTTTCTCTTGCGAGAAGCGGGATTTTTTTCTTGTTGTAGTAGATATGGAAGGATTTCTTGCCTCGTATTTTGCGATGGAACAGAACGCGTAATAGAGTGGCTTTGCAAAACTTGCGTAGAAAGCACAGAAAGCCCGTCACTGGCATCTTCTCTCTCCAAATCGGCCCTTATAATCACTAAACAAACTTAAAAAAAGCGGTTAAATGCCATATTTTGCATAATAAACCGCACAAAAGGGGCTTTTTTTGAAGAATTCTCCGTAAATTTGCAGCTAAAAATATTTAGAGTGTAATGAAAAGGAAGTTTTTAGCTTTCATCTTGCTGGTGACAGCAGGTTTGTCGTTGTCGTCTTGTCTTGACAGCACTGACAACAATACTAATATAGTATATTATCATGATACAGCCATCACCAACTTCTCGTTGGGCAAGATGGACAAGTTGGGCAAGAAGAAGGATGGCGTCAGTGATTCTCTCCTTAGAGGTGTCGTAGACGGCTCTGCCTATGCGTTTGCCATCGACCAAGCCAAACATGAGATATATAATGTCGATTCTCTCCCTGTAAATACTCGTATCGCTGCTGTTCTTGCCACGATTTCGGCCAAGAATAGTAACTATATTCAGATCAACTACCAAAAGCAAGAGGCTGTAGCCGAGGGCGAAAAAAACGATTCGCTCGTTTGGTATAACAGTACCGACTCTATCGACTTTACCAAGACGAAGGAAAAAGCCATCAGAGTGTTTGCGCAAGATGCTACTGCTTATGCAGATTACACCGTTAAGGTAAACGTGCATACACAGCGCCCAGACACCTTTATCTGGCAGTCTTTGGCCAAAGAGAATGCGGAGTTGGCTGCACTTTGTAGTATGAAGGCTGTGAGCTTAGGCGAGCAGGTGGTGCTCTTCGGACAGGATGTTGCTGGTGAGCTCAAGATGTATAAGAGCAAGAATGGTGGCAAGGAATGGGAACCTGTCAACACAGAAGCTAATTTGGGTAAAAATGCTGCTGCTAATGTGGTGCTGTTCGACAATAATATCTATGTTCTTAATCCAGAAACACATCAGTTGTTGAAGTCTATGGATGCGAAGAATTGGACTCTCGTGGGTACTTTTGCGTCACTCAAGCAGTTGATAGGTGCTGGCAGCAGAAATCTTTATGCTTATTCGGGTGATGCAGAAGCTATGGGTATCTCTGTCTCTTCGGATAAGGGTGTCTCATGGACTGCCGAACAGATAGATGCCGACGCCAAGTACTTGCCAGTATCGAATATCAATATGTCTTACTCGTCAATACGTTCTACTAAGGATGCTGAGAACGTACTCCTTATCGGTAATCGTAACTCTACAGAGAAGACAGACACGATAGCTATGGTATGGAACCGTACCATCGACTTCTCTGGCAACAGTAATGCCGGTAGCAAGTGGAATTTTGTGGAATACGATAATAGTCAGCCTTACAAGATGCCTAAGCTCGATCAGCTTGTTATAGCTAAGGCTGAAGATAGCTATATAGCGCTCGGTAGCGACGCCAAATGGTATGAGAGCATCGATGGTGGCCTCTCTTGGAAGGTAGACACCCTGGTGGTGATGCCTAAGGGAGATGGCTGTGGTCCTGCTTATGACAAGACCAAGCCTTTTGCTTTCGTTAAAGTCAAAGAACCAGCGGTAGCTCCCGATGCAACCCCTTATGACACCTATATCTACTGGATTATCAATGGTGGCAATGTGTGGAAGGGTCGTTACAATCGTGATGGCTGGCTGAGAAAAGACTAAAATACCCCTATATATATAATAAGGTGTAAGTAAACATGCGCAAGATATTCTTCATGATACTAATGGTGATGGCTGCTGCTCGAATGAGTGCGCAGGACGATCCGCAGTATCGTATGGAGGTAGGCGCAGGAGTAGGCATGGTGACTTATGAGGGCGATTTCAATGGTAATATCTTTGCCAAAATGCAGCCCATGGGAACCATCGTAGGCCGTTATAATCTGGATGCCTATAAAGCGCTGAAGTTAGGGATAAGTGTAGGCAAACTGAAAGGTTCGTCAGACAAGGTGGAAACCTACTATCCTGATTTTGCGGAAACTCCCTATAGTTTTAGTAACACCTTGGTGGATGTAAGCCTCGTCTTTGAGTACAACTTCTGGCCTTATGGTACAGGGCGCGACTATCGCGGAGCAAAGCGTTTTACGCCCTTTATCTTTGGAGGTTTGGGCGCCACTTATGTAAAAGGCGATGACAAAAATGTGTTTACTGGAAATGTGCCCATCGGACTGGGTGTAAAATATAAAGTGTCGGAAAGGGTGAATGTAGGGCTTGACTGGGCCATTCATTTCTCACTGAGTGATGAACTCGATGGAGTAAAAGACCCCTATGGCATTAAGAGTAGTGGACTCTTTAAGAATACCGACTGTTATTCTGCGCTGCAGCTGACAGTGACTTACAGCTTTAGTGCAAAATGTAGAACCTGCAACAAAGAAGATTAATGACTAACGTCTTGGATATGAACAGAATACCCCAGCACATAGCTATCATTATGGATGGCAACGGACGCTGGGCAACAGAACGTGGAAAAGAGCGCAGCTTTGGCCATCAGGCTGGAGTGGAAACGGTGCGCCGCATCACGTCGGAGTGTACACGTCTCGGAGTAAAGTATCTCACACTCTATACTTTCTCAACCGAGAATTGGAATCGTCCGGCCGATGAGGTGGCTGCACTCATGGGACTTGTCCTCACATCGCTGGAGGATGAAATCTTCATGAAGAACAATGTGAGATTCCGTGTGATTGGCGACATCAAACGCCTGCCACAGCAGGTGCAAGACAAGTTGCATCAAACCATGGAGCACACGGCACAGAATGATGCTATGACCATGGTGGTGGCTTTGAGCTACTCGTCGAGATGGGAAATCGTTCATGCCATGAAGGAAACTGTTTTCGAGGCGTTGAACAATGGCTCTTGTCCTACGAGAAGTTACCAAGAACTTGAGAAGCAACTCACAGAGGAAAACTTCAGCCGTCATCTGGACACTTATTTCATGCCCGACCCAGACCTTCTTATACGTACAGGAGGTGAACTGCGTATCAGCAACTATCTGTTATGGCAGATAGCTTATTCTGAGTTGTATTTCTGTGATACTTATTGGCCAGACTTCAAGGAGGAAGATCTCCACAAGGCTATAGAGAGTTTCCAGAACAGGCAGCGCCGTTTCGGTAAGACCGAAGCTCAGGTGGAAGAAGAGGAGGAGTAAACTGATAGGATATCGGGAGGCTTCCGACGATAAAGAAAAGATAAAGCAACGTATAGATACATATATAAATCAATGGATAAAATAAGAAAGATTTTCATCCTCTTGTGTGGTCTCGCCATGGGTATGCAGGTGCAGGCACAAGATAAGATAGTAAACCCTGACATCTCGTATGCCGGTACTCCCCGTACTCTTACCATCGGAGGTATCAATGTGTCGGGCGTAGAGGGATACGAAGACTATGTGCTTTCTGGTATTTCGGGCTTGTCGGTAGGCGAGCAGGTGGAAGTTCCTGGCGATGATATCACCAATGCCGTAAAACGTTATTGGAAGCATGGATTGTTCTCTAAGGTGGCTGTTGCTGCCGACTCTATCGTAGGAGATAAGCTTTATCTGCATATCTATCTGTCTGTTCGTCCACGCATCTCAAGCATCAACTACATCGGTCTGAAGAAGAGTGAGCGTGAAGATATGGAGCAGAAGTTGGGTATGGTGAAAGGTACTCAGCTGACACCTAACATGATAGACCGTGCTAAAATCTTGGCCAAGAAATACTTTGACGACAAAGGTTTCAAGAATGCTGATATAGAGATTAATCAGCGTGATGATGTGGCAGAAAAGAACCATGTCATCCTCGACGTAGTGGTGGATAAGAAGGAGAAAACAAAGGTTCACAAGATAACTATTGCGGGCAATGAGAAACTCTCTGATCGCAAGATTAAAGGTGGACTCTTTGCGAAGGGTGCCTTTGCCAAAACTCATGAGGCTGGTAAATTAGGCAGCTTCCTGAAAGCCAAGAAGTTTACTCCCGAACGTTGGAAGGAGGATAAGCAGAAACTCATCGATAAGTATTACGAGTTGGGTTATCGTGATGCCCAGATTCTTGAGGACAGCGTGAGCAACTACGATGAGAAACATGTGGACATCTATATCAAGGTGGAAGAAGGTAAGCAATATTTCTTGCGCAATGTGACATGGGTGGGCAACACCGTTTACTCTACCGACTATCTCTCTGCATTGCTCAGCATGAAGAAAGGCGACGTGTACAACCAGAAGTTGTTGCGCAAACGACTCAATGAGGATGACGATGCTGTGGGTAACTTGTACTATAACAATGGATATGTGTTCTCAAACATCAATCCTGCTGAGGTAAACATCGATGGCGACTCTATCGACCTGGAAATGCGTGTCACTGAGGGACCACAGGCTTATCTGAGTCATATTCGTATCAATGGTAATACTCGTTTGTACGAGAATGTCGTTCGTCGTGAGCTGCGTACAAAGCCAGGCGACCTCTTCTCTAAGGATGCCGTCATGCGTTCGGTTCGTGAGTTGGCTTCTATGGGACACTTCGACCCAGAGAAGATGAACCCTGACATCAAGCCTAATTATGAGGATGGTACGGTAGATATCAACTACGACTTGGTGCAGAAGAGTAACGACCAGATCGAGTTCTCTCTCGGATGGGGACAGACGGGTGTTATCGGACGTGTGGGATTGAAGTTGAATAACTTCTCTATGCGCAACCTCTTCAATAAGAACAAGGAACATCGAGGCATCATGCCTATCGGTGATGGTGAGGTGTTGAGCATCGGTGCACAGACCAATGGTACTTACTATCAGTCGTACAACATTAGCTATTCTACTAACTGGTTTGGTGGAAAACGACCTATCCAGTTTAGTGTAGGTGCTTACTATAGTAAGTCGACCGACGTGTCAAGCAACTATTACAACAGTGCCTACATGAACAACTACTATAGTTATATGTATGGTTATGGCAATAGCTACTACAATAATTACGAAAACTATTACGACCCAGATAAGTATATCCAGATGTTGGGCTTGAGCCTTGGATGGGGTAAGCGCTTGCGTTGGCCTGATGATTACTTCACTCTGTCGGTGCAGGTGGCTTATCAGCGTTACATGATGAAGAACTGGAACTATATGTTGATGACCAATGGTAATGCAAACAACTTGAACTTTACCATTTCGCTCAATCGAACATCTACCGACAACCAGCTCTTCCCACGTAGAGGTTCTGAGTTTGAGGCAAGTGTCAACCTTACTCCACCATGGAGCTTGTTTGATGGCAAGGACTACAAGAATCTTGCTAACGACTCCAAGTCTCCTACCTATGCTGCAGAACAGCAGGAGAAGTATCGCTGGGTAGAATATCACAAGTGGAAGTTTAAGGCTAAGACTTATACTGCTCTTACCAGTGGACAGAAGTGTTTCGTGCTGATGACACGTATCGAGCTTGGATTGCTCGGTGCTTACAATAAGTACAAGAAGAGTCCGTTTGAAACCTATTATGTCGGTGGTGACGGAATGAGTGGATATTCATCTTACTATGGTGAAGAAACCATTGGTCTTCGTGGTTATGAGAATGGTTCGGTGTCTTACAACCGCAGCACAGGTTACTATGCTTATGCATACGACCGCTTCTCGCTGGAGCTTCGTTATCCTTTCCTCTTGGGTAATACTACCATCTATGGTCTTACCTTTGTCGAGGCAGGTAACGCTTGGTATGAGACAAAGAACTTCAATCCGTTCAGCATGAAGCGCAGTGCTGGTGTCGGTGTTCGTATCTTCCTGCCTATGGTGGGCTTGATGGGTATCGACTGGGCTTATGGTTTCGACAAGGTATGGAACGGAAGCCAGTATAAGAAGGGTGGAAGCCAGTTCCACTTCATCTTGGGACAGGAGTTCTAATTTAAAGTGAAGAGTGAAGAACAAAAAGTGAAGAATTCATTTGTGGAGGATTTGAAATGAAGAAGATAATAATGATGCTGATGATGGCAGTAATGGCCATCACAGCGAACGCACAGAAATATGCCTTGATAGACATGGAGTACATCTTGAAGAATGTGCCAGCCTATGAGCGTGCTAACGAACAGCTCAACCAAGTGAGCAAGAAATGGCAGGCTGAGGTGGAAGCTCTCAATATAGAGGCAAGCACCATGTATAAGAACTACCAGAATGAGGTGGTCTTCCTCTCTCAAGAGCAAAAGAAAGCCAAGCAGGAGGCTATCATGAACAAGGAAAAGGAAGCCAGCGAACTGAAGAAAAAATACTTCGGTCCAGAAGGTGAACTCTTCAAAAAGCGTGAAGCGCTCATGGGTCCTATCCAAGAAGAGATTTACAATGCAGTGAAAGAGGTTTCTGACCTGCGCGGATACTCCCTGGTGCTTGATCGTGCCAGCAACAGTGGTATCATCTTTGGTTCGCCAAAGATAGACATCAGCAACGAAGTATTGAAGAAATTGGGTTATTCTGCCAACTAAGGCTAAAAATAATTCGCTTTTCTTCGATGATTCAGAAAAATATGCTATCTTTGCATTGTTATCTTTGTGTATAAGATATGGCTCATGTAAAATGAATTAATAATTAAAAACGAATAGAACAATGAAAAAATTAGTTTTAATGTTGATGCTTCTTGCTCCTATGACTATGATGGCGCAGAAGTTTGGTAAAGTCAACACCCAGACTATCATGCAGGCTCTGCCTGATGTTGCTAAGGCAAATGGTGAGCTTGAGGCTCTGCAGAAGCAGAAGGACAATGAGTTGAAGGCTATGCAGGAAGAGTTCCAGCGCAAGGCTGACGAGTACCAGAAGGGTGCAAGCACGATGAATGCTACTGCCAAGCAGCAGAAGGAGACTGAGTTGCAGGGACTTCAGCAGAAGATTCAGCAGGCTTATCAGGATGGTCAGCAGGAGTTGCAGAAGAAGAGCAACGAGCTGATGCAGCCTATCGTTACCAAGGTGCGTACTGCTATCGATGCTGTAGGCAAGGCTGGCAACTATACTTACATCTTCGAGGAGGGTGCTGCTATCTATGCAGGTCCTAATGTAGTAGATGTTACTAAGGAAGTTCAGGCTAAGATCAAGTAAGCGATTACTTGTTGACTATAGGGTAAAAAGGGCAGGCATGGATGCTTGCCCTTGTTTCTCTTTTATATAAAGGTGTTATTCTTCAATTTTCATTATTCTCTTTTTTAAAAAAGATATAACTCATGAAACAGATTCTTTTGTCTTTTGTCTTTATGCTTGTGTCGCTCATAGCGTCGGCTCAACAGTCTGCTCATGCACAAGTTGCGGAAACCCCACAGGGAAAGTCTCTGTATTTTGGATATTTCAGCTACGAGGAGGTTCTTCATACCATGCCTGGCTATGCCATAGCTAAGCATAATATGGATGAGCTTAAAGCCAAGTATGATGCTGAAACCAAACGTGCGGAAGATGAGTTTAATGCCAAGTACGAAGAGTTTCTCGACGGGCAACATAGTTTTGCTCCATCTATCTTGGAAAAGAGACAGGCCGAGCTGCGCGAGCTAATGGCTAAGAATGTCACCTTTAAGGCCGAGGCTACACGCTTGTTGCAACAGGCAGAGGAGGATGTTTATGCTCCTTTGAAAGCACAGGTCGATGCTGCTGTGCAGAAGGTGGGAACAGAAAAGGGTCTTGCCTTTATACTGAATACCGATAAGGGTGCTGTACCCTATGTTAGTGCTGCGTGTGCAGAAAACGTAACCCTTTTAATCAAGGAGAGTCTGAAATGATGTTGCCTACCAATCCTGGTCCTATAGGAATCTTCGATTCTGGCTATGGCGGTCTGACAATCCTCCATGGTCTTCGCCAAGTGTTACCACAATATGATTATATGTATTTGGGTGACAATGCTCGTGCTCCTTATGGTTCGCGCTCGTTTGAGGTGGTGTATAAGTTTACCCGTCAGGCTGTCATCAAACTGTTTTCTATGGGTTGCCATTTGGTGATTTTGGGTTGTAATACGGCTTCGGCTAAAGCGCTGCGCTCTATTCAGCAGCGGGATATTCCTGAGCTTGATCCTACTCGCCGCGTTTTGGGTATTATTCGTCCTACGGCAGAGGTGATAGGCGACTTGACTAAGAGCAGGCATGTGGGTATTCTTGCCACAGAGGGAACTATCAAGAGCGAAAGTTATAAGATGGAGATAGGCAAGCTCTGGCCTGATATTCAGGTGAGTGGTGTGGCTTGTCCGCTGTGGGCTGCCATTGTGGAAGCCAACGAGGCTGATAGTCCTGGCGCAGATTACTTCGTCAAGAAGCGTATTGATCAGTTGATGAGAAAGGATGCAGACATTGACACGATCATCTTGGGTTGTACGCATTATCCGCTGTTGATGAATAGTATCGTGAAGAATGTCCCTGATGGTGTGAGAATCGTACCTCAAGGACAGTATGTGGCCAATAGTCTTCATGAATATCTGCTAAGGCATCCCGAACTGGAGCGTAATATTACGCAGAACGGCACTTGCCAATACCTTACTACGGAGAGTGAGGAAAAGTTCAAGGAGTCAGCACAGATATTTCTGCATGAGCGTGTGAATGTAAGCCATGTTGATTTAGAATAAAAAACGATGTAAAATGTTTAATAGCTCAATATGTAATAATGAGCTTTTTAATTGAAAAGAATATGCAAGAAACAAGACAAAACCGTATATCAAGACTGTTGCAAAAAGAGCTCAGTCTGATCTTTCAGTCTCAGACACGCATGATGCATGGTGTGATGGTGAGTGTGACTAAAGTAAAGATTAGCCCCGACCTCAGCATCTGTACAGCGTATCTCAGTGTCTTCCCATCTGAAAAGGGTGAGGAAATATTAGAGAATATTACTGCCAACGAGAAGACCATTCGTTATGACTTGGGTAAGCAGGTGAGAAATCAGTTGCGTATCATTCCTGAGTTGCGTTTCTTCCTTGATGACAGTTTGGATTATCTGGAGCGTATTGATGAGTTATTGAAAAAATAAGATAGTGGTAAGGGAGTCAAGGCAAAGTACTTGACTCCCTGTCAACTTTCATGAAGAATAAGCTAAGTAGAATCTATGAATTTTCCCTTTTTTATTGCGCGTAGGTATCTCTTTGCCAAGAAGAGTACCCATGCCATTAATGTGATTAGTGCCATTAGTGCCATCGGTGTCGCTGTAGCAACGATGGCATTGGTGATAGTGCTGAGCGTATTCAATGGATTTCATGATTTGGTGGCTTCGCTTTTCACCAATTTCGACCCACAGTTGAAGGTCGTTCCTGTAGAGGGAAAGACGGTACCGGCAGACGACCCGATACTGACAGAAATCAAGGCTTTGCCACAGGTGGATGTTGCCACAGAGTCGGTAGAAGACCAGGCCTTGGCGATCTATCAAGACAAACAAGCTATGGTCATGATAAAGGGTGTGGATGATAACTTCTCGGAGTTGACGCATATTACGGATATTCTTTATGGAGATGGTTCTTTCTCCTTGCATGCAGCAAACTTAGAGTATGGCGTTTTGGGTATTCGGTTGGCGCAGACTCTTGGCGTGGGTGCGCAATGGAATGGATTCCTGCGTATCTATGCACCTCAGAAGGAAGGTCAGTTTGATATGTCTAATCCCGATGCAGGCTTTGTCGTCGATTCTCTGAATAGTCCTGGAGTACTATTTTCCGTCAAGCAGTCTAAGTATGATAAAAACTATATTGTCACCTCTATAGCTTTTGCTCGTAACCTTTTTGGGCAGCAAGGTATGTTGTCTTCGCTTGAAATACGACTGAAACCAGGAAGCGACCTCCAGGCAGTAAAAGCAGAGATGCTCAAGATAGCAGGTGTCAAATACCAAGTACTTGACCGTTATGAACAACAGGAAGATACCTTCCGTATCATGTCTATAGAGAAGATGATAGCTTATATCTTCTTGACTTTTATCTTGGTGGTGGCTTGTTTTAATATCATAGGTTCGTTGTCGATGCTCATCATCGATAAGAAAGACGATGTGCAGACATTGCGCAACTTAGGTGCTACAGATAAACAGATAGCTCGTGTTTTCCTTTTTGAGGGAAGAATGATCTCGGCAGTGGGTGCCTTGTTGGGTATCGGGTTAGGACTTTTGCTTTGCTTCTTGCAGCAACAGTATGGCTTGGTAAAGTTAGGTGATTCGGAAGGCTCGTTCATTGTGAATGCTTATCCCGTCAGTGTGCATTATTTGGATGTACTACTTATCTTGGTGACAGTTATTGCCGTGGGGTGGCTTTCTGTGTGGTATCCGGTGAGAGCTTTGAGCAAAAGACTGTTGAGTTAAAGAAGTTATCACTCCCTACGGTCGTTGGGGAAGTTATAGCCAATAGCCTTTTTGGTTGTATATTAAGCTATAAAGCATATGGCTTTAACTTCTCTAAATTCTTTAACTTCCCCATTTGCGAAAGTTGAATCCTTTATTTCTTTCTGATGAGTGTGAGACCGTCTCTTAGGGGTAGGATGACAACTTCTACGCGAGAATCTTGTGCGATGAAGTCGTTGAACTTACGTATGCCTTGCGTCTGGTGATCGTGGTCGTAGGCGGAATCTGTGACATGACCATCCCAAAGAGTGTTATCAGCAAGGATATAGCCACCAGGATTCAGAATGCTCAGTACCATTTCGTAGGTCTCCAGATAGGTGCGCTTGTCGCCATCAACAAATGCCATGTCGAACATTACCCCCAACTTAGGTGCCTCGATGTTGGCATCTCCAATGCGGAAGTCTATCTTGTCGGCCACGGAAGAGCCTTCTATCCATGGGCGTGTGAAGTCTTCCATCTCATCGTTGATTTCAAAAGTATATAGTTTGCCACCTTCTTTCAGACCTTCTGCCAGACAGATGGCGCTATATCCGCTGAATGTACCTACCTCAAGAATATTGTTGGGACGAATCATCTCAACAAGCATCTTTAGGAGTCTACCCTGGATATGTCCACTTGCCATACGTCCATGAATGGTATGTATGTTGGTGGCCCGATAGAGTTGATATAGGTATTCTCCCTCGGGTTGGATATGTTGGCAAATATATTGGTCTATAACCTCTGTCTCTGTCATGCTATCGTTGTGCTAAGATGCCCGTAATGGCAAGGTCGTATGATGCTAATCCAAACCCACAGATGACACCGAGGCATACTGCAGAAAGGAATGAGTGATGACGAAACTCCTCGCGCTTGTGAACGTTGGAGATATGAACCTCTACTACAGGGCATTTCATGCTGCGTATACAATCTTGCAGTGCAATGCTGGTGTGTGTGTAGGCTCCAGCGTTTAGAACCACTCCGTCGTAACTGAATCCTACTTCCTGTAACTTGTTGATAAGCTCACCTTCGATGTTGCTTTGATAGTATTCTATCTCTACATCAGGGTATTTCGCTTTCAGCTGGGGAAGATAACTCTCGAAGGAATTGCTGCCGTAAATACCAGGCTCGCGAACACCAAGCAAGTTTAGGTTGGGTCCATTGATAATCTGTATCTTCATATCTAAAAGATGTTTTTGTTCCTAAATATCAGAATTTTTTTGTACTTTTGCGAACGAAGAGTCTGGCAAAGGCCTGTTGGCGATGTGTCATGGCTCGCTGTTGTATATGCAAAGGTAATAATAAAAATGGAAACAAGCAAGAAATCAAGTACGGAAATTGTAAAGAACTATATGAGGTATCTCAAGTTGGAGCGCAATTTCTCTGTCCATACGTTGGCTGCGTATCGGCATGATTTGAAGTATCTGCTTGATTATGTAAAGCAAAACAATATGTCGGTGCTGGAGGTACGGTTGCCTGATTTGCAGCATTTCTCTGCGTCTGTCCACGATGCTGGGGTGGGGGCTCGCACGCAAGCACGCATCCTTAGTGGCATCCGGTCTTTTTATCGATTCTTAGTTCTTGATGGTTTTCTCAAGGACGATCCTACCGAATTGCTGGAAAGCCCACAAGTGGGGTTGCATCTGCCTGAATATCTGACGGTAGAGGAGGTGGATCAACTGGAGAATGCCATAGACTTGAGCAAATGGGAGGGGCAGCGTAACAAAGCCATCATAGAAGTGCTTTTCTCATGCGGACTGCGTGTAAGTGAACTTGTGAATCTTAAATTGAGCGATCTTTACGAGGAAGAAAAGTTTGTGCGCGTGTTGGGTAAAGGCAGTAAAGAAAGGTTGGTGCCCATCTCATCGAAAGCCCTTGACGAGTTGCATTACTGGTATATGGATCGCAACCTGATGAAGATAAAACCTGGTGAAGAAGACTATGTCTTCCTTAACAGAAGAGGGGCGCATCTTACTCGGACCATGATTCTGATTATGATCAAACAATATGCCATAGCTGCAGGTATCACCAAGACGATCTCGCCGCACACGTTGAGGCATAGTTTTGCCACAGCTTTGCTCAAAGGGGGTGCTGACTTGCGTGTCATACAGGCGATGTTGGGGCATGAAGATATCGGTACTACGGAAGTGTATACTCACCTGGAAGACTCCGATCTCAGAAAAGCGATCTTGGAACATCATCCTCGCAATATCATGTATGGCGAAAAATAGCTTAAAGTCAGGAAAAAACATCAACTTTTTCGTGTAAAAACAGCGGTATGTGGAAAATAATGCGTAACTTTGCAGCCCGATAAATATTAGATATATCATAACCAAGATTTTAACATAAGAAATATGGCATATTTGTTTTCATCAGAATCAGTTTCTGAAGGACATCCGGATAAGGTATCTGACCAGATATCAGATGCTTTGCTTGATCAATTTTTAGCTTACGACAAGGACGCACATTGCGCCATTGAGTCTTTCTGTACTACAGGTCAGGTAGTCATCATGGGTGAGGTGCGCTCGACAGAGTATGTAGACTTGCAGACTATCGCTCGCAAAACCATCAAGAAGATTGGCTATACGAAGTCGGAATATCAGTTTGATGGCGACTCTTGTGGTATACTTACAGCTATCCACGAGCAGAGTGATGATATCAATCGCGGTGTAAGTCGCAAGGAGGATGAAGACCAGGGCGCTGGCGACCAGGGTATGATGTTTGGTTATGCCACCAACGAGACGGATAATTACATGCCTGTATCTCTCGACTTGGCTCAGATTATTATGCGTGTGCTTGCCGATATTCGCAAGGAAGGTAAGGAGATGACTTATCTTCGTCCAGACTCTAAGAGTCAGGTTACTATCGAGTATTCGGATGATAATATTCCACAGCGCATAGATACCATTGTGGTTTCTACCCAGCATGATGATTTTATCAAGGATGCCAATGGCAATGATGATGATGAGGCGATGTTGGCTAAGATACGCGAGGATGTTATCAATATCCTCATTCCTCGTGTCAAGAAATTGCTGAGTGATAAGGTGCTCGCCTTGTTTAATGATGACATTAAGTATTATGTCAACCCTACAGGTAAGTTTGTGATAGGCGGTCCTCATGGTGATACGGGTCTTACTGGTCGTAAGATTATTGTAGACACTTATGGTGGTAAGGGTGCTCATGGAGGTGGAGCCTTCTCGGGTAAGGATAGCAGTAAGGTAGACCGTTCTGCAGCCTATGCCACTCGTTATATCGCCAAGAATATGGTGGCAGCAGGTGTGGCTGACGAAATGCTCGTACAGGTGAGTTATGCCATTGGTGTGGCTGAGCCTGTAAGTATTTATGTCAACACCTATGGTCGTAGCCATGTTGATATGACTGATGGTGAGATAGCACAAAAGATAAAGGAGATGTTCGACCTTCGTCCTAAGGCTATCGAGCGTACGCTGAAACTGCGTCAGCCTATGTTCCTTGAGACTGCAGCTTATGGACACATGGGACGTAAGAACGAGGTGGTGGAAAAGGTGTTCACCAGTCGTTATCATGAAACCAAGAAGATGATGGTAGAATTGTTTACTTGGGAGAAGTTAGACAAGGTAGAAGACATCAAGAAAGCTTTCGGACTTTAATAAATGGTGCTACAGGCAGATACGGTACAGGTAGAGGCGTCTGGTGAAGCAGAAGTTCAGATCTCCGCTGCACATACAGGCGAACTAACGCCACGGAAAGTGCTGAGCTGGTTGCCACGCAATGCTACGCCCGCTCAGCAGGACTCCATGATTCAGGCTCACATCAAGCCTTGCGAAATCAGATGGAGTAGCATGCCTGACACCCTTCATTTGCCAGGTCATACTGCTGGTAAAAGCTTCAGAGACGTCACCTTACCACAATATTATAGAGAGTCTTTCTTCTCGAAGGACTCTCTGTTTCATCCTGAGCTACCGGGTGGTAGATTGGGAGTTTCGGGAGACCCCGTTCCTTATACTGTTTCAGGTGATAACTTTGTTACCTCACTGCTGTTATTGTGCTTTGTGCTGGCATGTGTGGCCTTTGCACAGTCGCGTGAGTTTATTATGCGCCAGTTGCGTAAGTTCTTCTATATACCTCGTTTTGGAACAACGGAAATCTCTGAGACGTCTACGGAGTTGAGATTTCAACTCTTCTTGGTGCTGCAAACCTGTTTGTTGGCAGCTATCGGATACTTTCTTTATTCCAGAGTGTCGATTAGTGATACGTTTACGATAGAACAATATCAGGTAATAGCAATTTATGCAGGTATTGTCGCCGCTTATTTCCTTGTAAAAGCGTTGCTTTATTCTATAGTGGGATGGGTGTTCTTTGAAAGGAAAAAAAACGGACAATGGATGAAGGCTTATCTCTTTCTTTTCTCGAGTGAAGGGGTGCTTTTATTCCCTGTAGTTTTGCTGTTGACATATTTCAATTTGTCGTGGGATGCAGCTATTATTTATGCTCTTATAGTGGTGGGATTAATAAAAATCCTCTCATTTTATAAGAGTTATATTATCTTTTTTAGAGGAAACGGCTCGTTTTTGCAAATATTTTTGTACTTTTGTGCCCTTGAAGCGGTGCCGTTCTCTGCCTTGTGCGGTGGACTGGTATTGATGAGTCATTATTTGAAAATAAACTTTTAAGACAAAATGATAAAAAAGATCTTGGTTTCTCAGCCAAAACCAGCAAGTGATAAATCACCTTACTATGACATTGAGGAGGAGTATGGCGTAAAATGTGTTTTCCGTCCCTTCTTTAAGGTTGAGGGGCTTTCTGCAAAGGAGTTTCGTCAGCAGAAGATAAACTTGCTTGACTATACGGCAGTTGTTTTCACGTCACGTCATGCAGTTGATAACTATTTTAATCTGGCAAAAGAGATGCGCATCACGATACCAGAGGATATGAAATACTTCTGTGTGATAGAGACCATAGCCCTTTACATCCAGAAATACGTGCAGTATCGCAAGCGTAAGGTGTTCTTCGGTAATACGGGTAAGATTGATGGTTTGATACCCCAGATGGCTCGACACAAGACAGAGAAATATCTCGTTCCATTGAGTTGTGTTCATAATGATGATATCAAGAATCTGCTTGACGAGAAGAAACTCCATCATACAGAGTGCGTGATGTATCGTACTGTGAGCAATGATTTTACTGAAGAAGAAATCAAAGGCTTTGATTACGATATGATGGTATTCTTTAGTCCTACGGGTGTTAAGGCCCTAAAGAAGAACTTCCCTAACTTTGAACAAGGCGATGTGGCTGTAGGTGCTTTTGGTCCAGCTACCGCTAAGACAGTAGATGAAGAAGGTTTGCGCTTAGACCTGAGTGCACCTACAAAGGAATTCCCTTCTATGACTGGTGCGCTGAAAGAATATCTGAAGACCCATAACAAATAATAATGGAATCAACAATAGGAACCCATACTTTTGGCAAGGAAGAGCGGTTGTGTAGCAAGTTGCTCATTGACCAACTCTTCAGCGGAAAAGCCAGTTCTTTCTCTGCCTGGCCTATAAGAGGTGTGTTCCTGCTTGTTGATGAAGGACAGAGCAAAGAGACTGCTAAGGCTGAATTGCTGGTGAGCGTATCGAAACGATATTTTAAGCGTGCGGTGAAGCGAAATCGCGTGAAACGACAGATTCGTGAGGCTTATCGTAAGAATAAGTTTTTGTTGGCTGAGGTTTTGGAAAGGATGCCTCATAAGAAGTTGCTTTTGGCTGTCATTTGGCAGGATGCTCATTTGTATGAGTCTGCAAAGGTGGCAAGCAAGATGCAGGTGCTCCTTCGGCGTGTGGCTGACAAGCTGTTGAAAGAAACGGAGGATTCGTCTTGCAGTTAGAATCCATAAAAATGGAAAGAAGATGGTGCGTCGACTGAAGAAATTAGTTTCATGGATGGGACATGGTTTTACTATGGCTTTGACGAAGTTGTTGGTATGGCCCATCCTGTTTTATCAGAAGTGTATCACTCCTTTTACGCCCCCTTCTTGTCGCTTTACACCTACGTGTTCTGAATATGCTCGCCAGGCAATACTCAAGCATGGTCCTTTTAAAGGTACGTTGCTCGCCATTTGGCGCATATTAAGATGCAACCCATGGGGTGGTTCGGGCTATGACCCCGTTCCGTAAGTTTCTGACTGTTGTCAGGCCCCAAACACATATTGTAATATATAAATAGAAATCATTCGATGGCAAAAAATTTTGTTGAAGAATTGAAATGGCGTGGTATGCTGGCACAGATAATGCCAGGTACAGAGGAATATCTCAACACCCATATGGTGTCTGCTTACCTGGGAACTGATCCTACGGCAGACTCTTTGCACATTGGTCACCTTTGTGGTATTATGATGCTTCGCCACTTGCAGCGTTGCGGTCATAAGCCTTATCTCCTCGTGGGAGGTGCTACAGGTATGATTGGTGACCCTTCTGGCAAGAGCCAGGAGCGTAATCTTCTCGACTCTGAGACACTCTATCATAACCAGGAAGCTATCAAGAAGCAGGTATCTAAGTTCCTCGACTTCGATGGCAATGAGCCTAACAAGGCTGAGTTGGTTAACAACTACGACTGGATGAAGGACTTCACCTTCCTCGATTTTGCTCGCGTGGTAGGTAAGCACATCACAGTAAACTATATGATGGCGAAGGATAGCGTGCAGAAGCGCTTGAATGGTGAGGCTCGTGACGGCTTGTCTTTCACAGAGTTCACCTATCAGTTGCTCCAGGGCTACGACTTCCTCTATCAGTATCAGAAATATGGTGTTCGTCTACAGCTTGGTGGTAACGACCAGTGGGGTAATATGACTACAGGTACTGAGTTGATCCACCGTACATTGGGTAATGATGCAGAATGTTTCTGTCTTACTTGTCCATTGATTACCAAGGCAGACGGCAAGAAGTTCGGTAAGACAGAGAGCGGTAATATCTGGTTGGATAGAAATCGTACAACTCCTTATGCGTTCTATCAGTTCTGGCTGAATGTAAGCGATGACGATGCTGAGAAGTATATCAAGATATTCACTGATCTTGACAAGGATACTATTGATGCCCTTGTAGAGGAGCACAAGCAGGATCCTGGTCGTCGTGTGCTTCAGAAGCGTTTGGCAGAGGAAGTAACCGTTATGGTTCATTCTAAGGAAGACTTGGAGATGGCTATTGCTGCCAGCAACATTCTTTTCGGAAAGGCTACTAAGGAAAACCTCGCACAGCTTGATGAGGCTACCCTGAATGATGTCTTTGCTAATGTACCTCACTATACGCTTGACAAGAATCTGTTGGGTGGTGCTGCTGTAGACTTGTTCTGCCAGGAAGATATGCAGATTTTCCCAAGTAAGAGCGAAATGCGTAAGCTTGTAAAGGGTGGTGGTGTATCACTCAACAAGGAGAAACTTGCTGCTTTCGATCAGGTAGTAACAGCCGACGACCTCATTGACGGCAAGTACCTCTTGGTGCAGAAAGGTAAGAAGAATTATTATCTGATTACAGTGAAATAGTCTGTTTCAGTGTATTTCACTGATAAAAATGCAAAAAGTATTAAAATAATTTGGTAGTGGAGAAAAAAACCGCTACCTTTGCAAACGATTTGATTGTCCTATGGTGTAATGGTAGCACTACAGTTTTTGGTTCTGTCAGTGGTGGTTCGAATCCGCCTGGGACAACATCTCGTAAAACAACCCCTCAAGCGTTAGGTTTGAGGGGTTGTTTTTTAATGTTAGACCATGCGGAATGTTATTTGCTAATGCGTCGTATGCGTAGAGGTAAATGTCCTTTTAGGCATCTCGAATGTTTTATTACTGTCAACCTTGTGCAAGTTGCATCAATTACTCTGATCTTTATTTTTAGAGTGAAAATAAGTAAAAAGTAGGATTCTTTCGTATTTTTTGTATAGAATAAGAAAAATAATTTGTATTTTTGCCATCAAACTAATCATAACGATCAAAATTTACATGAAAACGAATTATTCACTTCGGTATGCGTCCCATCCTATGGATGCAAGAAATTATGATACCCAGCGTTTGCGAAAGGAGTTTTTGATAGAAACGCTTTTTGTGAACGATGAGGTAAATATGGTTTATTCCATGTACGACAGAATGATTGTGGGAGGTGCTATGCCTAAGGACGAAGCCTTACTCTTAGAAGCAATAGCTCCGCTGAAGGCTCCTTATTTCACTACTCGTCGAGAGGTAGGTGTTTTCAACGTTGGCGAAGGCGAAGGCGTTGTTAGGGTTGGAGACTCTACCTTTACATTAGGTTTTAAGGAAGCTCTTTATATAGGTAGTGGCGACCGAGAAGTCTACTTTGAGAGCAAGGATGCACAGCATCCAGCTAAGTTCTACTTCAATAGTACATGTGCTCATACCGCTTATCCATGCCGCAAGGTTACTAAGCAAGATGCTATCTGTGCACATATGGGTTCGCTCGAAATGAGTAACGAGCGTAACATCAACAAGATGCTGGTTAATCAGGTGCTTCCTACTTGCCAGTTGCAGATGGGAATGACAGAGTTGGCTACAGGTTCTGTGTGGAATACGATGCCAGCCCATACACATAGCAGAAGAATGGAGGCGTATTTCTATTTTGAGGTACCAGAGTCGCAGGCTGTATGCCACTTGATGGGTGAGCCTCAGGAGACTCGTCACATTTGGATGAAGGGCGACCAGGCTGTTTTATCTCCCGAATGGAGTATCCATAGTGCAGCAGCCACACATCATTATACCTTTATATGGGGTATGGGTGGTGAGAATCTCGATTATGGAGATCAGGATTTTTATGAGATAACAGATTTGAGATAATCTAATTTCCGACATGAGGGATTAAGAGGCTATCGTTCCCAATTGCGATAGAAGCCTTCTGTAAAATATTAGCATAGACATTAAAAAGTAAAATATTAACATAAACATTAAAATAAGAATGGATTTTTCTAAATTATTTTCATTAGAGGGTAAGGTAGCCCTTGTGACAGGAGCTGCTTATGGTATCGGTTTTGCTATCGCTGAAGCTTATGCTAAAGCAGGTGCAAAGATTGCATTCAACTGCCGTAGTCAGCACCACATGGATCAGGCTTTGGCAGATTATAAGGCTAAGGGCATTGATGCCAAAGGATATATCTGTGACGTAACCGATGAGGAACAGGTAAAGAAGATGGTAGCAGATATAGAGAAGGAACTCGGTGTTATTGATATCTTGGTTAACAATGCGGGTATTATTAAGCGTATCCCAATGACAGAAATGTCGGTAGAGGATTTCAAGCAGGTTATAGACATCGACCTCAATGCTCCATTCATCGTTTCTAAAGCCGTCCTTCCTGGTATGATGAAGAAAGGTCATGGTAAGATTATCAACATCTGTTCTATGATGAGTGAGTTGGGTCGTGAGACTGTTTCTGCCTATGCAGCTGCCAAGGGTGGATTGAAAATGCTTACCCGTAACATCTGTTCAGAGTTTGGTGAGTACAACATCCAATGCAACGGCTTGGGTCCAGGCTATATTGCAACACCACAGACAGCACCTCTTCGTGAGCGTCAGGCAGATGGTAGCCGTCATCCTTTTGATAGTTTTATCTGTGCTAAGACTCCAGCAGGTCGCTGGTTGGAGCCTGAAGAGTTGATGGGTCCTGCTGTGTTCCTCGCTTCAGAGGCTTCTAATGCAGTGAATGGCCATATCCTCTATGTAGATGGTGGTATTTTAGCTTATATTGGTAAGCAGCCAAAATAAGTTTCTTTCCATAGAAATAAGCAACAAAAAAAGGGCAGTCAAATGAATGACTGCCCTTTTTTTTGTTCTGCTATTATTTTGACAATTATTTGTTCAAAGCGTCAGAAAGCTCAGCACCTGCCTTGAATTTAGCAACCTTCTTAGCAGCAATCTGAATCTTTTCCTTTGTTGCAGGGTTGATACCTTCGCGAGCTGGACGCTCGTTAACACTGAATGTACCGAAACCAACCAACTGTATCTTGTCGCCAGCGATGAGAGCTTCCTTAAGTGCATTAACTGTGGCGTCGAGAGCCTTCTTAGAATCAGCCTTGCTGATGCCAGCACCTGCTGCAATCTTGTCAATCAATTCTGTCTTGTTCATAATTTTACGTTATTAAATGATTAATATTTATGTTTTCTAATCGATTTTGCTTACAAATATAGAATTAATCTTTTAAAATTCAAATAAAAAAAGCAGAAAAGTGATGAAATTATTGAAAATTAAGTGTATTATGCCTTTTTTTTGGCGTTTTCACGGATATTTTTAGTAATTTTGCCGCAAATATTTAGTAATTAATTAGAATTTAATGATGCGCAATATACCGATAGTTACAAAGAACTTGTTGATAGTGAATGTCGTAGCATTCCTGTTTACTTTCCTCATGGGTATGGATGCCAGTGGGAGTTATGCCCTGAATGATATTTTTGGATTGCATTTCTTTTTGGCTTCCGACTTTCATATTTATCAGCTCTTCACTTACATGTTTATGCATGGTAGTTTCGAACATATTCTTTTCAATATGTTTGCTCTTTGGATGTTCGGTTGTGTGGTAGAGCGAGTTTGGGGAGCTAAGAAATTCCTTTTTTATTACATTGCCTGTGGTGTGGGCGCTGGTTTGTTTCAAGAAGCAGCGCAGTTTGTGCAGTTTTATATGAAGATGTCAGATGTCATGCCTGGTATCTCGGTAGGCAATGTTTTCTCTGTTGCTCATGGATTGTCGGCTTCATTGAATAGTTGGACTACCGTAGGAGCCTCTGGTGCTATCTATGCCATCCTGTTGGCTTTCGGAATGATATTCCCCGAAGATCGCATCTTTATCTTCCCTATTCCTGTACCTATCAAGGCAAAATATTTTGTGATAGGCTATGCTGCCATCGAGTTGTTCTCTGCCATCGCTACCACTGGTGATGGTGTGGCTCATACTGCCCATCTTGGTGGTATGGTGTTTGGCTTCTTCATGATACGTTACTGGCGCAAGCAGATAGAGGGTGGCTATGGCGGAAGCAGGACTAAGGATGCTTTTGCCAAGATGCGTGATACCTTCTCGGGCAAGCATCGTAAGCCTCATTTCACTTACACTCGCAATGAGCATTTTACAGAGAGTGAGCATCAGCAAGATTGGGATTTCAATGCCAAGAAGCATGCCACTCAAGAAGAGATTGATCGCATTTTGGATAAGATACGTAAGAATGGTTATGACAGCTTAACCAAGGAAGAAAAGCAGATGCTTTTCGATCAAAGCAACAAATAACCCTTACTTGTCACAAGGCGAAATAAGTAAAGGATATGTTTGACGGAATCAAAAATTTTACCATAAGGATGATAGCGGGCGCTAATGTCGCTTCTGTCATTCTGATGATGGTTGTAGGATACTCTGATCATTTGTCATCAGAGCGCTTTGCCTTATTGTCTACCATCGGCCTTATGTTTCCTTTGTTCCTTTTGATCAACTTTTGTTTCTTGTTCTTTTGGTTGATCGTGAAGGTGAGATATGCCCTCATTCCCTTTTTGGGCTTTTTACTCTGCTATGTACCAGTAAGAAACTATATTCCTTTCAACTTGAATGGTGATGTGCCGGAAGATGCTATTAAAGTGCTGTCTTTCAATACGTTGAATTTTGCAGAGGGAAGGACAAATAGCGAGGGTATAAACCCCATTGTAGCCTACTTGCGAGATCAGAATGCTGATATAGTATGTCTGCAGGAAGCTGTACCTTCCCCTTCTGAATGGGAGCAGATAGATTCCATTCTTCGCCCCATTTATCCATATATTGATACGATTGCTCATCCCAATGGAGGAAATGGGCTTATGGTGCTGAGTAAGTTCCCGATATGTGGTAAGGAACTGATTCCTTATTCTTCAAAAGGCAATCTGAGTGCAGCATTTCGTCTTACAGTGAAGGGTAGGGAAGTGCTTCTTGTCAATAATCATCTCGAGACAACAGGTCTATCTATAGAAGAAAGGCGGCAGTTTAAGAAACTTGTAAAGGGAAGTTTAGAGAATGATTCTGCTGAACAAACATCGAAGTTGCTGATTGTTAAGTTGGCTGAGTCTACTAAGAAACGAGCTCCTGAGGCCGACTCGGTGAGCAGTTATGTGCGTCGATATAGTGGTGAAAGTGTCATTCTCTGCGGTGACTTCAATGATAGCCCCATTTCTTATGCTCATCGCACGATAGCCCAAGGACTGACCGACTGCTTTGTAGAAAGCGGCAACGGATTAGGTATCAGTTATCACAGAGGAGGTTTTTATGTTCGTATAGACAATATCATGTGCTCTAAAGACTGGAAGCCTTACAGCTGTCAGGTAGACGATAAAATAACGGTTTCCGACCATTATCCCATGATTTGCTACCTAAAAATGCAGTCTAAACACTAAAAAATGAATAATATCACAGAAATAATTTTTGAAAACGAAAAAAAATGATTATTTTTGCACGTCATTATATGTAAATTAATAATTAATAACAATAATAATAGAAATGCAAAACAAAGGAATTGTAATTTGTGTTGCCGTCTTGTTGACGCTTGCAAGCATCTTCTATCTGTCATTCTCTTTCGCTACAAAGTATTATGACAGCAAGGCTTCAGAGTTGAAAGACCCTATTGCACAGCAGAATTATAAAGATTCTGTGAAGTATCTTGGTGTCTACTCTTACCAGAACTGCTTGGAGACTCAGATTGGTCTTGGACTTGACCTCAAGGGCGGTATGAATGTAATTCTTGAGATTTCTGTACCTGATGTAATTGAAAACCTTGCCGATCACAAGACCGACGCTGGTTTTACCAATGCCATGAAGGAAGCTAGAGCTCAGGAAGAAGCTAACGGTGGTGACTTCGTGTCACTTTTCATTAACGCTTACCACAAGAGCGCACCAGGTCATAAACTTGCAGAAGTGTTCGCTACCCAGCAGTTGCAGGGCAAGGTTTCTCCTCAGAGCACCGACGCAGAGGTAGAGAAGGCCATCCGCTCTTCTGTACAGGATGCTATTGACAACTCTTTCAACGTTGTTCGCACCCGTATCGATAAGTTTGGCGTTGTTCAGCCTAATATTCAGAAACTGGAGGGTCAGCAGGGCCGTATCATGGTAGAAATGCCTGGTATCAGCCAGCCTGAGCGTATGCGTAAGATGCTTCAGGGTAGTGCCAACCTCGAGTTCTGGGAGACATATAATTCTGAAGAGATTGCTCCTTATCTTCAGCAGCTTGACACTCGTATCGCTAACGGTGATAATGGCGAGGAGAAGGCTGATACCGTAGCAGCTGATTCTGCTGCTGCCAAGAAGGAGGTTGCCCAGGCTGAGGCTAAGAAGGCCGAGGGTAAGTTCTCTATCAAGAAGAAGGATGATGCTGCCAAGGTAGGTGAGGATGCACAGAACGCAGCTGCTATTAAGGCTCACCCATTGTTGGCTCGTTTGCAGCTCGGTGGTGGCTTGAGTACTGTGGGTTATGCAAGTGTTCGCGATACAGCAGCCATCAACAAGATTATCTATTCTGAAGTTGCTAAGCGCTTGTTGCCTTCAGATCTCCGTCTGCTTTGGAGTGCTAAGCCTGCAGATAATTTGAAGGTAAAGAATATCTTTGAACTTCACGCTTTGAAGGTGACTACCACTACTGGTCGTGCTCCATTAGAGGGTGACGTGATTACCGATGCCAAGGATGACTTCGACCAGATGGGTTCTCCTGTTGTAAGCATGAAGATGAATACAGAGGGTGCCCGTAAGTGGGCTCAGATGACTAAGGCCAACATTGGTAAGGCGATTGCTATTGTTTTGGATGGTGTAGTTTATTCTGCTCCTCGTGTTAATGGCGAGATTGATGGTGGTAGTTCTCAGATTTCTGGTAGCTTCACTATCGAGGATACCAAGGACTTGGCTAACACCTTGAAGTCTGGTCGTATGCCTGCTCCTGCTCGTATCGTTCAGGAAGAGGTGGTAGGTCCTACTCTCGGTGCTCAGTCTATCCAGATGGGTATCATCTCATTTGCTGTTGCTTTCGTTCTCTTGATGCTCTACATGGTTGTCATGTACAACGTCGTTCCTGGTATGATGGCTAACTTGGCATTGCTTGTCAACGTATTCTTTACACTCGGTATTCTGACGTCGTTCCAGGCAGCCTTGACATTGCCAGGTCTTGCCGGTATGGTGCTTTCTTTGGGTACGGCAGTGGATGCCAACGTGCTTATCTATGAACGTATCAAGGAGGAGCTTCGCTCTGGTAAGGGTATGAAGCAGGCTGTAGCTGCAGGTTATGGTAATGCTTTCTCTGCTATCTTCGACTCTAACTTGACATCTTTGATTACAGGTATTATCCTGTTGACAACTGGTACAGGTCCAATCCGTGGTTTCGCTACTACTTGGATTATCGGTATCATCGTATCATTCTTCACTGCTGTGTTCTTGACTCGTTTGGTTTACGATTACAAGTTGAACCACGACAAGTGGATGCACTGCAAGTTTGATACTGCTATCTCTCACAACCTGATGCAGGGTAAGAAGTACAAGTTCATGTCTATGTATAAGACTACCTTCACTATTGCTGTTATTGCAGCAGTCGTATTTATCGGCAGCTTCTTTGTACGTGGATTGAGCAAGAGTATCGACTTCACTGGTGGTCGCAACTATGTAGTTCAGTTTGAGAATGCTGTAGAGCCAGAGGAAATCCGTACCGTTCTTGGTGATGCTTTCGTAAATGCAGATGGAACAAAGGCTACAACAAGTGCTATCGCTATCGGTACAGACGGTAGAACCATCCGTGTTTCTACCAACTATATGATTGAGAGCAACAACCCTACAGTCGACGATGAGGCAGAGACCATTCTCTATAAGTCTTTGAAGAAGGCTGGCTTGGTTTCTCAGGCAAGTGTTGAGGCATTCAAGAACCCAGACGTTCGCCAGGGTGGTTCTATCATCAGTAGTACTAAGGTAGGTCCTTCAGTAGCTAAGGATATCACTATGGGTGCTATCTATAGTGTGCTCTTCGCTCTGATTGCCATCTTCCTCTACATCTTGCTCCGTTTCCGCAACGTAGCCTTCTCTTTGGGTTCTACCATAGCTTTGGCATTCGATGCTCTGACTGTGATTGGTTTCTATTCTCTCTTGTGGGGTCTTGTACCATTCTCATTGGAAATCGACCAGACCTTTATTGGTGCTATTCTGACAGTGGTAGGTTACTCTATCAACGATAAGGTGGTTGTGTTCGACCGTATCCGTGAGAACTTGAAGCTGCATCCTAAGGGCGATCGTCAGCAGATCTTCAATGCTTCTGTCAATGAGACATTGGCACGTACCATCAACACATCAGTTTCTACATTGCTCGTGTTGCTTTGCATCTTCATCCTTGGTGGTGATAGCATTCGTAGTTTCTCATTCGCAATGATTCTGGGTGTAGTATTCGGTACCTTGTCATCTATCTTCATTGCTTCTCCTTTGGCTTACCTCGTTTTGGGTCGTAAGATCAAGGTTGAAGATGAACTGGCTGTTGCTGAGGCTAAATAATACTGAAATGTTTCTCTGTCCGATAAGCTCGGGCAGAGAACTCTATAAAAAATAATAAAAGGTCGCTCCCATGTGGTGCGACCTTTTATTGTTGTCAGTGATTCCACCGAGAATCGAACTCGGATCAAAGGTTTAGGAAACCTCCGTTCTATCCATTAAACTATGGAACCCCGTAGAATATATATGCGCAAAGCGAATCTCTGTCTATACAATGGCAAATTGTAGTGGAGGGAGTTAAAAAACTTTGCACGTGCAAAGATACATTAAAAAAATGACTTTCCGAAATAAAAGCGCTGATTTTTTGTAGCTGCTTTTCTTTTATATTATTCTCCTAATGGCTTATCTATGTTTTTAACCCTTCTTTTGTCTGGTTTACTTACTTTCGTAGAGTTAAACTGTGAGAATCTGTTTGATACAAAGCATGATTCATTAAAAAACGATTTAGCGTTTACGCCCGATGGAAGTTATCATTGGACGCGCACACGTTACTGGAATAAACTCAATCATATTGCTAAAGAACTCATCGCTTTAGGCGAGCATGAGCATCAAGAGTGGCGAATACCCGACCTGGTGGCGCTGTGTGAGGTAGAGAACGATACAGTGCTTACCGATCTCACTAAGCGTTCGCTGTTGCGCAGGGCAGGATACGAATATCTGATGACGTCATCGCCTGATGAAAGAGGCATAGATGTGGCATTGATGTATATTCCTTCTTCTTTCAGTCCTTTGCGCTCATACCCGATACGTATACGTCCTGTGCCAGGAATGCGCCCTACGCGCGATATATTGTACGTCAGTGGCCTTGTTTCTATGGTAGATACCTTGCATGTGTTGGTAGTGCATGCGCCCAGTCGTAGGGGAGGAGAGACGGCTTCACGCCCTTATAGGCTCCAGGTGGCTCGACAGATGAGTGAGACGATTGATTCTATCTTTACCTATGATCGCGATGCACGCATCATTGTTGCAGGCGATTTTAATGATTATTCTGAGTCTCCTGCCTTACAGATGTTGTGTGATGGTTCGCGTCTTGTCGAGGTATCACGCTATGCTACGGGGCGTCATGGGGCTGAGGCTACTTATCGTTGGCGTGGTGAGTGGCGCAGTCTTGATCATATTCTTTGCAGTCAGACTGTAGCAAGGTGTTCTGTGGCATGCTATATTGGTGATTTGCCTTTTCTTTTAGAAGAAGATGAACGGTATGGCGGATTCCATCCTTGGCGCTCCTTTTTAGGTCCTCGTTATCAAGGTGGCTATAGCGATCATCTTCCTTTGGTATTTCGTTTTCATCTGAACGATAACTCCGTCAAGTAATGCATGAGAGTGTGGCTCTGATTTTTTTCTGTTGTTATCCACATCCCTACATTGTTGTCTGTGATGTTATCCGCATCCCAGTGATGAGGGAGGTGTATATATACAATAAAAGTTATCTGAAAATTCAGATAACTTTTAAAGTTTCTCCTAAGAATAATTTCTTAATATTATATATGTATAAGTAAAAGATGATGAAATGCGTTTCACAACGTCGATTTTTGTTTTCAGTTGCAAAGTTATCATTTTGTTATCTTATTAGGGGGTAAAAAGCGTTTTTGTAGGTGTAAAAAATGATATATTTCAATAAAAAGCGTCTTTAAGACCCTTTTTATAGGCGTTTTTGAAGAAAAAGGAGCTTATTGGGTGCTTTTTCTTCTTTTTTCTCAGACTGCACACAGGTGTCTGTTTTGTTAACTCCATGTCTGTTTTTTGTCCTTTTATCAGGCTTTTTATGGTTGGGCAAAGAGGTCTTTGAGTATTTATGACATGTATATATATATCTTTTCTCATTCATCTTGATAGCGGATTCCTATCATAGACGTGCAATATTTTCGCAGTTTTTTCGTTTTCATTATATATTGCTTTTGTTCTTTCAAGAATGTTTATGAGAGGTTTCACCTTACAGAACTTTTTTGAGTTCATGGCAATACAGAACGTATATATTATGATTATGAAAAGAAATATTTTTTGGATTGTTTGCCTACTTTCCCTTACTATGGGAGCCATGGCGCAGAGTGAAGTCAATGAGGTGGGTAGATTTTCTGTTATCCCTCGTGTAGGTGTGGCGCTTGCCAACTGGAGCAATAACCGTATTTATTATGCTTCAGGTGAAGATAAGGCTTCTTTGAAGTCAAGTTTCCAGGCTGGTTTTATGGGTGGTGTCGATGTGGAGTATCGTGCTACCAAGGAGATTGGCGTCAGTTTAGGAGCTTATTATGCCAAGCAGGGCTTCCGCTTCTCCAGTTATGAGGCTACTATTGATGCTGAAAGAAGGAAGTATCAGGGAATTTCCGACTATCACACCAATCTGCATTATCTCAATGTACCTTTGATGGTGAAGGGTTATGTTACCCGTCAGTTAGCATTTATGGTTGGCGTACAGGCAGGTTTCCTGCTCAACAATCCTAAGTATGAGTTTACCTCCATTGATATAGAGAGGGACCAATATGGTGGTGCTACCTATGACAATTCACAGAAGGTGTCAGATTTCTGGCCTGCCAAAAAGGTGGATGTCTCTCTGCCTATAGGTTTGTCTTATGAGTATATGGGTGTCGTTTTGGATGCACGTTATAATTTGGGTCTTACCCAGGTTGATGATGCTCCTGCTCATGAGGGTAAAAGCAAGAATCAGGTATTTACCTTCTCAGTAGGTTATCGTTTCAGTCTGTAAAACTGGCATAGGAATTTAGCCTAAAAATCGCAAGTACTTGCGATGGCCATCGAGAGTACTTGCGTTGGCTGTTGAAAGTATATTCATTGCCCATCGCAAGTACTTTCATTTTTTAGTCCATTTTTGGGGCGTAAAAAAGAAAACACATTCGGAATCGTCAATGTATGACCATCCGAATGTGTTTTTATTTGTTTTGCAGTATTTTTATTTGTAAGAATCCTGCTATTATTATCCGTAGATAATATTACCATTCTCGTCCTCGTATGGAGTCATATCCTTTGCATACTGGTTCATAGCACGAAGGCTCATACCCATAGAAGAGAAACCACCATCGTGGAAAAGGTTCTGCATGGTCACCTTGCGTGTGAAGTCAGAGAACATCATCACGCAGTAGTTAGCGCAATCCTCTGCTATAGCGTTACCCAGTGGAGACATCTTGTCGGCAAAGTCCATCATGTTGGCGATATCCTTGATTCCCTTTCCTGCTGTAGTAGCTGTAGGGCTCTGTGAGATGGTGTTGATGCGGACGTGCTTCTCGCGGCCGTAGATGTAGCCGAAGCTACGTGCGATGCTCTCGAGCATACTCTTGGCATCAGCCATATCGTTGTAACCGAAGAATGTGCGCTGAGAAGCTACGTAAGAAAGGGCAACTACTGAACCCCACTCATTGATGGCATCCAACTTCTTGGCTACCTGTAACATCTTGTGGAAAGAGATGGCAGAAATATCGAGTGTCTTGTTCAGGAAGTTGTAGTCGAGATCATCATAAGTACGATGCTTACGCACGTTAGGGCTCATGGCTACAGAGTGGAGCACGAAGTCGATCTTGCCACCCAGTTTTTCCTGTGCTTCTGTGAATACCTTTTCCAGGTCTTCTACGCTTGTCGCATCAGCTGCGATGATAGGAGCGTTGATTTGTTCAGCGAGTTTGTCGAGTGTACCCATACGAAGGGCCATGGCTGTGTTACTCAGTGCGATAGTAGCACCTTCCTCTGCAGCCTTTTCGGCTACCTTCCAAGCGATTGATTCCTCATTGAGTGCACCGAAGATGATGCCACGCTTGCCTTTTAACAAATTGTGAGTCATTGTTATCTTAATACTTTTGTTTATAATAACGGCATGTTATCTAATATATATAATAAGGTGTAAACTTCTCTTGTTTACCACCTTTGCCGTTGAAATCGGGTGCAAAGGAACGCTTTTTTTTTAACATGAGCAAACTTTTTAATGAAAAAGATAGTGGTTTATGCACAAACCCTATTAATGTGTGCATGTTTTTAGCCCCAAAAGCGAGAATTCTACAAGTAACTCGAATTCAACAAGCAAGTGCAAAATTAAGAAATGTTTTTGTAAAAGCACTCCTCTGGTGTTGAGAAATTCAATTTTCTTTCTTGATTTCCTATTATTTTTGTCGAAAACTTTGTTATTTATAGAGCGGTATGCTTATCCTTGATGACTTCGGCGAGAAAAGAAATTGAATACATAAAGTTTTTGGGTTCTTGTCGATTATCCATGCATTAAAAGGAAGAACTTTATTTTACAATTCTGATGTCTGTTGTATGTTACATGACTATGAGTGAAGTGGTTTTAGTGAATCTAATTTGTTAAATTTTAACTTATCTATTTTTGTGGTTATTCGTAAATCTTTAATTATAATTAACTTAATATGTTTTTGTTTTGAAAAAAAAATATATTTATTTTTGCAAAAAATATCTAACTAATTTAAACAATAAATGAGCTATGATTCCTATTATGTATTTTTATGTATTCTTTATGTTAACAGTGTTTCCAATGATTACTGTAGAATTTCTACGTAATAAAGAGAAGAAAAGTAACCATATGATTTATATAGTCACGCCAATTGTTATAATATTTTTGGGATATATAGGAACTAATTTTAAAAGTGCAAAAAATATAATAACTATAAATGAAAATATTTTCATTGTGCTTATGGTAATGACGTGTATATATGCAATAGGTAGACTTATATTAAATAAGAAAGATACATTAAATATTATATTAGTCTCGAATTCATTAATTATTTTAATAACTTATTTTTTAACTTTCAAGATTATTTAAAAATGAAAAAATTATTCAATCCTTTTATGAGTTTGGCATTATTTGTTGTGACATTTTTTTCTTGTTCTTCATTTGAAACCGTGGAAGAATTTAAAACGTCTAAATCTTGTTTCAAGTAATGAAATTAAAGCTTTTGAAGAATATGGTAAGGCAATTGATGATAATTTTGAAGCTTTTCTTGAAACCCGAGATATAATAAGTAGAGCTTCTGAAGAAAAAACAGATAGTGTAATTAGGGTCTGCTGAATTAATTTCGAGTCACAGACAGAGGGTAGCAAACGTAGACCCTCATAGTGACGATAATGATGAAAAACCGCCAGATTTCGGTCAGGACAAGATAAAGTTCCCTCAGGAACTTCATCACGTTTTTAACAAAGTAGCACATTCCCGTCCTGCATCGTGCTGTATCTGGAAGCTTGGCTCTTATGTCATTGGCTCGATAGATTCTCTTGCCAGTACCGAATGAGCATTCGATTTCGTTGCGCTCCCCGATGGCTTTGGCCATTCTGGATTTCATCTCATCTGAAGGAGGATCCTTCGGCGGTCGTCCTAACGGTTTGCAGTATGCAATGGATTTCAAAATCCTCAAGTATATCTCGGTTAGCCCTGTTCAGGTAAATCTTATCCGCAAGGATGGTGGCCGGAAGGTAGCCGAAGCGTTCTTTGAAAAGTTGAATCTGTAGCAAGAGGTCCTGGCTCTCGTTGTAGGCATCCCAGCTGTGGTGGTCGATGAACGTATAGCCCTCGACTATGCTTGCACCTATCTTGGCCCCGAATTCAGTCCTTGCCTTGGCCTTTCCACGGACAATGGCACGGACGTGTGGCTGAAAGATGCTCAGTATGCGGTCTGCACAAGTATGAGTCTTTGACTTGTACATTTCCTCCTGCTGATGGTACATCTTGAGGATGGCAGTCAAGGTGCGTTTCTCATATGAGAACAGACTCTCGTAGTACATATTGTTCTTCGCAAGCAAGTCCATCAAGATGCGGATATCCTTGTGCAAGTAGTTGAGCATCACCCCGATAGTCTCACGCACCATCTTGCCTTTCTTCTTTGCTTTCTTGACAAGCAGAAGATATGCCTGACGTGCATGCTTGTAGTTCGTTCGTGGCTTGTGCAACTCAAACTTCTCGCACACCTTTATAATATAGTCTGTAACCTTGCGGCAACCGTCATGTATTATATCAACGTCAACAGGATAACGCATCTCTGCATCGGCACAGGTGGCGTCAATCTTCAGCACTCCCTTGTGCTCGCGACCTTTTGAGTCGGTGAAGGAAGCAGCATTCGGCTCCTCTGGTTCTGGAGTCGGCGATTCCTCATCATTCTTCTTCGCCTCTTCCTCCTCACGTTTGCGTTTCTCTTCAAGAAGACGTCTCTGCTTGTTGAGAAGCTTGACTGTCATCTTGTTGAGTTCTTCCTCTGAGATTCGCTTGCGTATCGTGACGAACAGGCTCGGGTCGAATATAGGCTTGTCGGTGAACTCATGCAATCCACAAAAGTACTGCATGTAGGGACTCTCTCTGATAATCTCAATGGTCTCGGCATCACTCAGGTTAAGCTTGTGCTTAATAATCATTGCGCCGAGAATCATGCGTGCAGGCTTATTCCCTGCGCCTTTCTTTTGATTGTACAACCTTGAGTTGTATTCCTTCTCAAGTTCCGTCCATGGAAGAAGGTCACCGAGAGCCACCCATCGGTTTGTCTTGTCCAACTCATCAAGGGATGAGCGGAGCAAACCGAGGTCAAGTTGCTTGTATTTAGGAGCGTAAAACTTCATCTTGCTATGGAATTAACTATGTAAAGGTACGATTTTTTTTGTTAAATAAACGAAGAAATAAAGTTATATAAACTTAAATATCAGAGAGTTATAAATTATTCAGTAAACACTAATTAATATCCAAAGTTCACAGGCGATTCAAAGATTAAAACCTGCATCAAAAGAACTATTTGATAAATTAAATATTACTGACCATGACTTTAAAGAAGCTGTTAAAGAACTTTTGGAAGAAGAGAATCTTGACAATCCTATGACCGTAGATGAGTTGAGATGTTTTGCAGCTTTGGGTTTGTATGATACCTATTTGGCAGATGTTAATGTTCAAAAGCCCAATATAACAAGAGCTAGTTATATGGATTATCTTAGTTGTATAGGTATTGGAATGACATTAAAAGAAATTTTGAGTCTTCCAAATAAGCAGTTAATTAAATTTTTTTGGAAAAAAATGCTTAGAAGAGCTGTGCCTTATATCGGTTGGGGATGGGCTGCAATTTCTGCATATGATTGTATTAGGAAACTTTAAAATTTTATAGTCAATTATCTCAGTTTGGAATCTTGTTGATTTAGGAGGCGCAAAGCGATAAGACTCTTGTTATCGACATATTGCTTTTTTTGAAATAGATTACGGAAACCCCTTCACCCCTTCTGTAACCCCAGTGTATATCTGCATTCTGTGCGGAATGGTGAAGGGTTTTTGCGTAATCCATTTATAAAAATATTGATTTCCGCTAAATGTCTACTTATGGCACATTCGTGCCCTTTAATGAGCCATTATACAATTATACGAATGTATTATTAGTTGATTATCAGTATTATACGCTCTAAACGGTAGAAAAGTGACCGTATGGATTCTGATTGGATACGAAAAGATGAATATTTAACGTGTTTAACATTCGATCACATCAGGAATCACGAAATAAGGGTTGGGAGGGGCGCTTTTAACTGCCCTCATAATGTGGTGAATGGAAGTTTTAGGACGAAATTCATAAAGGGGTACGTTTGAAACGACTCCCTTGAACGTGGGGTGTGATTACATGTCATACCCTTTTGTTCTAAAAAGCATTTTTGTGTAGTTTACAATGCTACGTTTTGCAGTTTTTTTACTTGGCAAACGCAGTTTTTTCATTGGTTATGCCGTGTTTCAATATAAAAACGCCGTCTTTACGGTGTAAAATATGATACCAATATCAAAAATGGTACTCTAATTAGTTGAACTTGGTGGCAAGGATGAGAACGGTAAGTTTGTCAGAAAGCAGTTGGAAGTAGACTTTGTGTTGAAGCGCCCTCCCCTGTGTAGTCATGCTCCATAACATAAAATCGGGTAGGAGAAACGCCATGTAGAGCGAGAACTTTTTGTAGTATAAGTCAGGTTGACGTAAAAGTCGTGCTAAAAATGTGATTGAAGAGAGATAAACTCGTGCCGAAAATGTGATAAACTTGGTTAAAACTCGTGCGAAAAATGTGATGAAGGATTGCCAAATACTTGATTTTTAGTATCTTTGCAACAAAATAGAAAAGAATGGAAAGATTACTGTTGCAAGAACTGGTAAAATGGAAGGAAAAGGCAGATAGGAAGCCTTTGATTCTGCGTGGAGCAAGGCAGGTGGGTAAAACTTGGCTTTTGAAAGACTTCGGGGCTAAATACTTCGAGGATGTTTGTTATGTCAACTTCGAACAGAAAGATACGCTGTCCATTATCTTTGAAGGTGTATTGTCGCCTAAGCGTATTATCGAGCAACTGTCTCTTTATCATGCCAAAAAGATACAGCCAGAGAAAACGTTGGTGATATTCGATGAAGTGCAGGAAATGCCTCGTGCATTGACTTCCTTGAAGTATTTTGCGGAGGAAGCCCCGGAATATGCCATTTGTTGTGCAGGCTCTTTGTTGGGTGTAGCATTGCATGAGGGAACATCTTTTCCTGTGGGAAAAGTGGATTTCTTGGATCTCTATCCTTTGTCTTTTCAGGAATTCTTATTGGCAAATGGTGAGCAGATGTTAGTGGAATCCATATTGGAAGGTAATCGTGACCTACTGCCATTCGCAGACAAGATGACGGATTATCTGAAGAAGTATTTCGTCATAGGAGGAATGCCGTCTGCTGTCAAAAAATGGTTGGAGTCAAATGACTATTTTGAGGTTGATGCGGTGCAACAGCAGTTGATAGATTCTTATCAGAATGATTTCTCTAAGCATGCTCCTTCACAGATGGTAGAGAAGATACGCTATATTTGGGATTCTATCCCAACTCAGTTGGCAAAGGAAAACAAGAAATTTATCTATGGATTGGTACGTGAAGGCGCTCGTGCTCGTGAGTATGAGGATGCTTTGATGTGGTTGACTGATGCTGGGGAAATCATCCGAACCTATAATGTGAGTAAGCCAGATGTGCCCTTAAAGGCTTATGCCGACTTGAAGGCGTTTAAGGTGTATCTGTTAGATGTCGGGTTGCTGAGATGTTTAAGTGAATTGTCTCCAAAGGTAATCTTGGAGGGCAGCCGTATCTTCGAGGAATTCAAGGGGGCTTTGACTGAGCAATATGTTTGTCAGGAACTTCATTTGCATAAACACTTTCGTGGCAATTACTATTGGACATCCTCGTCTTGTGCGGAGATTGATTTCTTGGTGACGGATGGTATGGCTGTTTATCCTTTGGAGTGCAAAGCAGGTATAACGATGAATGCCAAGAGTTTGAAGTCTTATAAGGATAGATATTCGCCATCTTGGTCTCTGCGCACAAGTTTGCTTCCTTATGAGCGTAATGAGGAGGCAAAGACGACGAATATCCCTCTTTATTTATTGTTTGCCTTGGCAAAAGAAATTGGAGAATGAAAGTAATAGAACGTAAAATAGAAGGCAAAAAGAGCCAAGAAAGGTCGTCTTGGCAAGCGATGGCTATCGACGACCGCACCTATATCCGTTTTGAAATATAGATGATGTGATTTACAATCTCATATAAAAGGTGGATGCTGAGTCTCATAAGCGAGATTTCCAGCATCCACCTTTTATATATAATAATGTATAGGGATTATCCCACCTGGCTTCCTGGCTTTACCTTGCCAAGGAGAGAGGTGACGTTGAGGCTTCCGTCGAAGTTGACAGCCGAGAGAATCATGCCCTGACTCTCTATGCCCATCATCTTGCGAGGAGCGAAGTTGGCTACGAAGAGCACGTCCTTGCCGATGAGGTCTTCTGGCTCATAATAAGCAGCGATGCCTGAGCAGATGGTGCGCTCGGTGCCTGTACCGTCATCGATGGTGAACTTGAGGAGCTTCTTAGACTTCTTTACCTTTTCGCAGTTCAAGATGTGTCCTACACGAATGTCGAGTTTCTCGAAATCGTCGAAACTTACCTCTGGCTTGATAGGCTCAGCCTTATAGGAAGCCTCTTCGTTAGCCTTCTTGGTGTCAGCAAGTTTCTGGAGCTGCTTGTCTATTACCTCGTCTTCTATCTTCTCGAAGAGGAGCTCAGGTTCGCCCAACTGATCGCCAGCCTTCAGCAAGTCGGTGCTTCCGAGCTGATTCCACTCGAAGTTTGGCATATTGATCATCTTGCGCAGTTTCTCAGAAGAGAATGGCAGGAATGGCTCAAAGGCGATGGCGAGGTTGGCAACCAACTGGAGTGAGATGTTCAGGATGGTCTCTACTCGCTTAGGATCGGTCTTCCATACCTTCCAAGGCTCACATTCGGTGATATACTTGTTGCCGATACGTGCCAGGTTCATGGCTTCCTTCTGTGCCTCGCGGAACTTGAATACGTCGAGGAACTGCTCTACCTTCTCCTTTACGTCCTTGAATTCTGCAATGGCTTTCTTGTCCACTTCCTGAAGTTCGCCACAGGCAGGAACCACGCCATTCCAGTATTTCTTAGTGAGCTGCAGGGCACGGTTGACGAAGTTTCCATATACGGCTACCAATTCAGAGTTGTTGCGCTCCTGGAAGTCTTTCCATGTGAAGTTGTTGTCCTTGGTCTCTGGTGCATTGGCTGTCAATACATAGCGCAATACATCCTGCTTGCCAGGCATGTCCACAAGATATTCGTGCAACCATACAGCCCAGTTGCGCGAGGTGGAAATCTTATCATCCTCGAGGTTCAGGAACTCGTTGGCAGGCACATTGTCTGGCAAGATATAGTCGCCGTGAGCCTTCAGCATGGTGGGGAATATGATGCAGTGGAATACGATGTTGTCCTTTCCGATGAAGTGTACGAGACGTGTCTCTGGATCCTGCCACCATTTCTGCCATGTGCCCCATTTCTCGGGCTGCGCATCACAGAGTTCCTTGGTGTTAGAGATATATCCGATAGGTGCGTCAAACCAAACGTAGAGCACCTTGCCCTCAGCTCCCTCTACAGGGACAGGAATACCCCAGTCGAGGTCGCGGGTCATCGCACGTGGCTGAAGGTCCATGTCGAGCCAGCTCTTGCACTGACCATAAACATTCGATCTCCATTCTTTGTGTCCTTCCAGGATCCATTGCTTCAGCCAGTCCTGATACTTTCCTAAAGGCAGATACCAGTTCTTGGTAGGCTTCTTTACGAGGCCATGTCCTGGGTTGTTCTTATTGGTAGGGTTGATGAGTTCTTCAGGAGAGAGTGTAGCACCACACTTCTCGCACTGGTCGCCATAAGCACCCTCTGCACCACATCGAGGACATGTGCCCACGATATTACGGTCGGTAAGGAACTCGCCAGTAACCTCGTCGCAGAACTGTTCCTCTACCTTTTCCTCTAAGACGCCCTTGTCATAGAGAGTGCGGAAGAAATCGGAAGCAAACTTATTGTGAGTAGGTGAAGTGGTACGGCTGTAGATGTCGAAAGAGATGCCGAACTCTTCAAAACTTTTCTTGATAATATTATGATAGCGGTCTACCACCTCCTGTACGGTGATGCCTTCTTTCTTAGCTCGGATGGTTACGGGAACTCCGTGCTCATCACTTCCACCGATGAAGACCACATCTTGCTTCTTGAGTCTGAGATAGCGTACATAAATGTCGGCAGGCACATAAACTCCAGCCAAGTGTCCAATATGTACACCACCATTGGCGTAAGGCAAGGCTGCCGTTACAGTGGTACGTTTAAAATTCTTTTGTTCCATATTAGCTAATATATTTTTGTTATTTGGCTGCAAAATTACAAAAAAATACTGTAATTAGTTGGATATATTTGCTTTTTCTTTAGCTAATTAATCGTCGATATATGAAAAAACTTCGTTCCATGCTGCGGAACGAAGTTTTCTATTATTATTATCGTGGAACTTATTCTGTGGATTACTTGACAAATGGTAATCCGTAGTCGTGTGCTTCATTTTATGAAGTTGAGCCCCAACTGTATCGCTTTCTTCACGAGCTGTGCCATGTTGTTGGCAGAGAGTTTTTTCATCAGGTTGTGACGATGGAACTCCACCGTGTTGTTGCTGATGTTGAGTTGCTGGGCGATATCGTTGGTGGATAAACCATTGGAGATGTGTTCCAACACCTCAGCCTCTCTATTGGACAAGGTGATTTCTGAAGTGTCCTGGCTGTTGATGAGCCTCATGAACTGTTGGCTGAAATATCCCTTGCCCTGTTCTATCTTGCGAAGTGCAATGAGCACTTCTTGCGGATTGTCGCCTTTCATGACGATGGCATCGGCGTCCTCCTTCATCAGTTGGCGAATCGTCCAGAGTTCTTCGTGCATCGTATAGACCAGTATCTTGGTGTTGATGTGAGTCTGGTGGATGTACTTGATCAGTTCCATGCCATTGGCATCCTGCAATTCCAGGTCGATGATGGCGATGGCAATGTCTTCTTGCTTGAGCAGGAGGTGGCTTGATGTAATGTTGTTGGCAACGTATATCTTGCCGTATTCTCCCGTGTGTTCGATGAGAGCTTGCAGCCCTGTTGAAACGATGGGATGGTCATCTACGATGAGAATGTTCTTTTTCATGTCAGTTTCTTTGCTTTCTGTGATAGGGTTTTAGAAGGCTTGGATTATAGTGGGAAACGCACCTCTACTTTGTATTCTTCGTTTTGTTTACTGACCGTGAGAACGGCTTGCAGGGCTTCAGTCCTCATCTTCAGCGTATCTTTGCCAATGCCCATCTTGCCCTGTGTGATAGGGTGTTCAGGGGATATGTCATTGGTGATGCAGAGGGAGGCCTGGTTGTTGCTTGCGTCCAGGGTCACGGTAATCATCTTGCTGTAGCCATACTTGATGGCATTCGATACACTCTCTTGAATGATGCGGTATACTTCTAATGCTGTTCGGCTTGGGAGATTCAGTTTCTCAAACGAACGGCTGACGAACGGCTTGACGATAGTGCCCATCTCAGCGCTCATCGACTGGCAATAGGTGTATACCAACTCAGGGAGTGTGGCATTGTCGAAACGTGGTGGTATCAACTCGTGTGAGAGGCGGCGCACATCGTTCCCTACGTTTTTGAGCAAGCGTTCTGCAGCTTCCTTGTCGGTCTGCATCATGATGTTGACGGCGAGGATGTCGTTGCATACGCCATCGTGCAGTTCCTTGGCAAGTCGCTTGCGCTCTGTCTCCACTCCATTGATATAGGAAGTTTTCTCGGTCAACTCGGCACGTTGCTTCTCCAACTTTCTGCGGTAGAGAATGATAAGAATGGCGATGAGCAGGATGATGATGGCGATGGTGAGGCAGAGAATACGGATGTAGAGTAGACTCTGCTCGTGGTTCATCTTTTCTATTTGTACCTCTTTCTCCAAGGTCTTGTATTTGACGTTGAATTCGCTCAGTTGCTTGTCGATGTCGCTTAGTTTCAAGGAGTCAGCTTTCTGATAGGCTGCTTTCATGGTGCTGTAAGCTTCGTGTGTCTTGCCCATGTTGTTGAGGCACTCGGCTTGGGTGGCAAAGAGTTTGTCTTGTGGCATCGCCATGTTGACATTGTTGAATCTGCTGATGCTGTCAAGCAAGATGTACTGCTCGGCGTATTTCTTCTGTTTGCCCAACATTTGCGCCTTGATATCCAGGATGCCAAGTATGCCGTTGCTGGTAGGACCCAAGCCGTGGCAAGCCTCGTCAGCGTAAGCCATATAGTGCATCACGGAATCTGTCTTTCCCAAAGACAAGTATGACTTGAGTAAAGGTGACAGATATTTGAGGGTCAGCACATTGTAGTTGGCTTCTTTTACCATGCCCCAGAGAGGGGTAAGAAAGTCGATGCTCTTTTGATATAAGCCTTGTCGCATGAATATGGCACCCTTGTTGGCGTGGGCAGACAGTCTTTCGATAGTGTCATTGGTGGCTATCGCCTTGTTTTCAGCCTTGTCGGAGTATTCGATGGCTTCACGGTATCTCTTTTGTTCGTTGAAGAGCACGGAGATGCAGTTGTTCAAGTATATCTCGTATTCTGTATTCTGACTCTCTATGGCTGTTTCCAATCCCTTCTTGTAGTAAAAGAGTGAAGAGTCGAGGTCGCCCAGTCTTCGGTAGCAGATGCCCAGCGAGCCGCACATCCCCATCATACCTTCTTCGTCCTTGATTTTCTCAGCGAACAGTATGCCGTTCTTGCCTATGGCAGTTGCTTCTTTCAACTTTCCGAGGTCGACGAGTGCTGTGGTCTTCTCGCAGGTAAGCCAACTGCGAGTAGTGTCGGCGCAGTTCATTTGAAGTGCGCTATCGATAAGGGTAATTGCATATTTTTTGTCGCCAGCGGCATTGTGGTTTATTGCTTCAAGGAACAGGGCATACGCCTTCTGCTCATCACCTGCTTTGTGGTTGGAACAGGCGGAGAAGAGAGTCAATATAGGTAGCATGACGAATAGCCATGCCAATAGGGTGGTTGGATGCTTGGATGTCATTATAGTCAGTTTACGTTGCATTTACCTTGCAAAGATAATAAAAAAAGAATTGAAAGTATATTTTTCTGCGATTGAAAATATAAAGGAAGGTGTCCTTTTTCTGTAACTCGGGCTTCAAACTACGGAAAACCATAGGTACAAGGCTATGGAATAGCGTAGAATTTTAGGGAAAAGATGGATTTTATGTCAAATGGGAAGACTTTCATCTTATTTTGTCTTACCTTTACGACTCAAATCTTTAAACTAACATGATATTAATATGGAAAATGAAGAAAAAGAACAGTTGGCTATCCGCAGAGAAGCTTTGAAGGGATATGATAATTTTTTGTTGTCAATAGGATTCTTCTTTACATTTGTGGTGTTGGAGAGAGGGCTGTTTGTGATAGATGTTATCCTCATTGCCCTTGGCGTTTATTTTGCCGTGAAGCGTTCTGCTGGTATTCGCAACGAAGTGATTGCATCATGGGTGAAGAGTAGTGGAATGTTGCTGGCTGCTTATGGCGTGGCAGGTATTGTAGCTACCTTGTCCTTTGGTATTGTTTGGGGAGGGGGATTGGCAGGCCTTATTGTGTTGATAGCGGGTTGCAAGCATCTTGGTGCTCTGCAGCGAGTTGGCAATTCTCTATGTTCAAGAGGTATGTTGCAGTATTTGCGCTATTGGCAACAAACCTATATTCTGTGGTCTGTCATCGCTTTTTTGGTGAAGGATACGTCTTCGGTTGTATATATCAGTTTGGCGCTTGCCATCTTGCTTGCTAAAAATCATGCAGGAATGCTCAATGATGTGAAGCTGATATTCTTTAGGTCTGTTGGTGCGGAATGGAGTGCTCCTGAAGATATGGAGGATAGTCATTATTGCGACGAGAAGAAGGTTCTGTGTGTAGGAGGTGTGGTGCTTGGTATTCTTTCGGTGCTGATAGCCGACTCCCAACTGTCGATTTCTGTGTCTGGATTATGGGACGTCTTTAACAAGAACTTAGGCGGACCGGCTTTGGTAAGTCCCATACTCTTTGTCGTCATGTTCCTTCTTTATGAGCGTATTGATCGTTTCGTATTGAAAGTTGATAAGGGGGATAAGTCGTATGTTCGTAGTGGCAATATGCGACTTTTAGGGTCTGTAGCCTTGGGGCTTTGGTCTTTCTTATGCTTGCTTTTTGGCGAGGACGCCAATGTGTATCTTATAGCTTCATTCTGTGTGATCTTGTGTGTCGTTTTCGCTTATGAGGATACTCCCAAGGAGGTGCGTTGGCGCAAGATCGTTTTCCAAGCTGTGGCTGCAGGTATTTCTTATATGGCAGGATTCTCCATTGTCGGAGTGCTGATCCTGTTGGGCTCATTGATGTTTCTCTTCAAGTTGATGAAGTTTGAGTTGCATGATATGTTCAGCTTTGGTAATTCTGTACAGGGATGGACCAATAAGGGCAATTTCCATATCATCAATACTGTCACGGGATTGGATGAGGATGGAAACCGTTGGGTTGTGAAATAAGTTTTTTAAAATGATAATGATTTAATACTTGAATTTATGAAGAAGATCTTTAGTTTCTGGGTGCTGTGCCTGATGGCATTTGCTACCTCGGCATTGGTAAGTTGTAGCTCCGATGATAATGGAGACGAGTGGGGTGGATTTAAGTTTGAGAATGTTCGTGATGGCAAACTGTCTGTTGCTGCGGATCAAACCTCTTCCGAAATCATCATGAAGGCATCCAAGGCTTATCGTGCTTATGTTTCAGCTACGTCTGATGGTTCGTCTACAGAAGAAATCAGTTGGCTGCATTATGAAGGCTCTCGCCTTGATGACGGAACCTGTTACATCAATATCCAGCTTGATAAGAACGATACAGGGAAAAGCCGTTCTACATACATTATTATAGTATGTGACGACAAGACGGTGCCTATATTGATTACTCAGACTACTGAGAATACTCCTAATGTTGGAGGAGATTCCGATGCAGATAATGGTGGAATTACGGCTCTCTTTACTATCACCAAAGAATGTTCTGTCATTACTGGTACTCATGTAGAAGATGACGGAACGGAGACTTATGAGCTGCAGTATCAGAATGGCAATTTGACGAGGTTCAAGCATGTGTTTCGTGATGAATTTGATAATGCTGACGATGACTATTGTATTGAGACTACTACAGGAACAATCTTTCACTCGGGAACAAGCATTAAGACGGATTGGAATAGAAAATTTATCAATTATCCTTCTCAGAAGACAAAAGAGGAAGTGGCAGACTTTAATGCCAAATTGGAGAATGGTAGGGTAGTCAGTGGTACTATCTTCAAGTCATGGATGAAAGGCACAAGACCATTTGAGATATCTTATAATACTGATGGTACGCTGAAGCAGACTCGTTATAATGACATCAGTGAGGCTGATGGTTCTGACGACTGGGACAACCATACTTTTGTTTGGGAAAATGGTTATCTCACAAAGGTGAAGTGTGAAAGCATGGATGCAGTCTCTACATTCGCTTACGACAAGACAACAGCCATTCCTGCACCTTTTGATAAGGCTCTCGACCTGAATATGTTGCTGCTTTTGGAGGAGGCTGAGTTCTTTGATGCCACCAATGGTGAGATTCTGAATGTTTTGGCTATTGGTGGCAAGTTGGGCACTCGTTCCAAGGGATTGATCAAGGAGTATCACTGCGATTGGACAGAAGACACGCCTTTCACTCTCAAGATGACCTACAAGAAGCTGACCAGCAATGAGGTCATTGTGGAAGTAAACCATTATGAAAAAAAACAATTACGTTTTGGTTATAAGTGGACCATCAAGCGTTCTTAATCAATTAGCAAGAAATGAAATATGAAAAAGCGGATAGTTGTTTCTCTATACTCAGTACCACTTTTTGTGCAACCTAACTGGTACTGGAGTTTCATACGGGTGGTACTGGAGTATCGGTTACTTAACACTATAGTAACACTTATGTGGTACAGACCAGGTACTCTGATAGCCGTTTCTCTTATATTGTTTGAAGTCCATTTTATTCCAAACTGATAGTCCCATCAATCGTGTGAGAACTGTTTTCTCATGATGCTCACACTTTTGAGGGCACCTCATCAGAGACAACTGAGATTGTCCATTTCTTCACATTGATTTGACACACTCATCATACACCGATAGTCCTTTCACGGTCAGAAGATATTTCTGGCGAGGGTGACGGGGCGAGTTTGGATAAAGCAAACGTACATATCCCTCACTAATAGCCGGCTTCAGATAAAGGTTTTGAAAATTGTCTCTTCCCTTTAATTCCAAAGCATCCATCATACTCTTCACTGATAACTCTTGATTTCCAATTACAATAATCAGCCGTTTGATATTAGCATTATCCGTGGGTAGCTTGTCCTGTACTTGCCCCGTACTTGTCCCGTGCTTATACTCCTCTTGCTGATTGCTTGTTCCACCTGCAAGATTCTGCTGCACTTTCCATTCGTCTGTTGCATGGATGTGAAGGTAACGGTTACGCAAATCCCATTTATCTCCCAACAACAGATTTCGGAAGAAACGTTCCAAATATACAGAGGTATAATCAATTCCTTTCAGAGCATTCTTATAATTTGCACGAACCAAGGCATTACGGAAATACCATGAGTGCCGAGCAAAAAGACTATTATCTACCTTGAAGCCTATTGATCGAAGATAGAGAATTGTGAATACTGCTGTCGTTCTAGTATTGCCTTCGCAGAAAGCATGAATCTGCCACAGACCAGAAACAAATCGAGTGATGTGTTCCACCATGGCGTCAGGTGATATTCCTTTATAGCTAAACTCCTTCTCATGACTGATATCATAGTCAATGGCTCTTCTCAAATCCTCCCAGTTCAAATAGTTTACTGTGTCACCATCAAGTACCCATTCACGTTTTGTGATGTCATAGTCACGCAGTTTCCCTGCATGCTTGAACACGCCATCAAAAACTCTCCGATGGACAGAGATATAACCACCCATGCTAAAGTCCAATGTCTGCGATGAAAGAATCTTAGTGATATTAGCCGAAACCTTATCCGCCTCCAACTTCTCGTCATCGTCTGGTTCGCGCAGAGTTTTCGACTGGTAATAACTATTTATCAATTCACGTGCTTCATCAATATCAATCTCGCCTTCAATGTGTTTACAAGCCGTAGCCTTTAGATAATCAGAAGTCTGCAACCCATCCACTGCCTGCAACCCGATTGCAGTCTGCCAAATGGATGCTTTCTCCTTTTGGCTCGGCTCTCCTTGACGTATGTATTCATCGAAGTCGGTGTAATTTTGTTTGATATTACTCATAGATAATGTCCTTTAATTTAAATCTCATAGATTGAACTCTCTACATTTCCACATCTATAGATCTGGAAATCTAAACATGTCCATTAGTTGTTGTATCAAAGTTTTGGATCTATGTTTAATATTCTCGATAGTCCATGCGTCTAACTTGGCTATTTCATTGTTAATGTCAAGTCCATTCTTGTAACCAATAAACCGCTTGCCATCTTTGCTCTGACGGTCACGCTTCTCTAAGAAAGACTTGTTACCCAAAGTGCTGTTATAGCCTGTAATTGTCAGATTACCTATCTTATGTGTGTATTCGTTTAGATACTTTCTTGCAAGTTCTGTATCTCCACTTGCAACCATATCTACCCAACTTTGTGGTATATTCTCTCCTTCAGGGAAGATATGCTCAATAGTCCATACATACACATTCTTCGGAGTACGAGCCCAAAGGTCAGTCCATGTTTCTTGTGTCATGGCAGACTCTGCAATTTTGCAAAGCATATATCGGGCAGCACCAACATTTTCCTTATAAATGTCTCCTTGCAGACTTTTCTCAAACATTTCGTCTGTTGCACAATTATTAGCTGTACCCAATAACCTTATGATAGTATTGGTTACTTCTTTGCCTTTGGGCATTTCATCCTCTATATGGGCAATAATGTCCATGAAAATACGTGTAAGGTCACGAGTACTTGGGTAGTCCGTAACATTACGTCTAACAAAATATTTATTCAACAACTCTATCAATGTGTTGATGTCAGAGTCAGTCAATTCTAATACCGATTTATGCTTCAATATATACATCAGAAGGAGATAAGAAGGTGCACCTTGAATGTGGTCAAGGTCTTCCAAGTTCTTTCTGTATGGATTTTCGTCTTGTTCTTGCAGTATTAAACACGAATAATATTGTCCGCATTTTAGAATGTCTGTAAGAAACGAATTGAGGTCTTTGTTTATCAGTTTCTCAAAGATATTGAGCAAATTGGATTTTGTCGCAACTACTCCAAGAGGATCTTTCTTTCTGTCGTTATCGCTACGGAAAGGATCGTTCAAAGTACGTTTAAATGCATTGTAATACTGACGAAAGAAACGTTCTTGGGTTCCATAGTCATCCGAAAGATACGCCAAAAGTTGCTGCCAACGATTGAAGCAATCGTCCGTTGTGAGATGACTGTATTCAGCCCTTGCCATAATGAGATTTTTCATCAAGTCGATGGCTGTAAGTGGGGTTCCTCGATTGTTTAGCGACTCAAACAACACATAAGCATCCGAATGAGTGGACACCTCCATCTTGACAAGCATTGCCTGCTTCAGTTTGTCAAACTTGTCCAAAAGAAATGATACTTTTTCTTCTGGTGTCGTATTCTCCATTTCTTTGTCCATTAGCCAAAGGAAATGTTGATAGCAACGTGACACTTTACGCACACCAAAGTATGGGTGTTTCGTTGATGCCGACTTCTTCAAACCAAGTTCAGACATGATGAAATTGTAATCTTCCAAATTATTGTTCTGAACTTGAGGCACCAACTTCATTTCATTTGGAGACAGACCGCTTTTCAACGACTTTCGCAATGCCGGAAGAATATCCTCGTCATCTTCATCCATGAAGTTTTTATAATCCCTCAAGCGGGTATAGATGGCAGCTAAAAACAGACTAACAGTAGTAAGTCTTTGTTGTCCATCAATCACTTCCATATATGGGTTAATCGAATCACCCAAAGGAATACAGATGATAGAACCGATAAAATATTCGGGATTGTTCTCGCTGATATCGTCATAGAGAGCATCCCATTCTCTGTAACTCCATGTATATTCACGCTGATACTTCGGAATGGAATAGTAGAACTTTCCATCCGAAGCGAATATCTCATAAATATGGTATTTGTTTACGCTTTGTATCATAGTTCACTTATTTGTATATATTAAACTTAACTCAAGTAATGCTCAATCACAGATCTTTTACGATTTGTGCAACCTCTCATTACCTCTTGAGTCAAATCTATTTGCCTTTTGTATTCAACCAATACTATCTTGATGCGATTGATATCTTTCTTTGCCATATCCTTTCATGTGTTTCTTAGTCTACAAAGGTAAAAATTATCTTGGATAATCATGAAAGATTACGGAAATAATTATCCATGTTATTGCGTTTTACATCTATTTTTAAACAAAATAGCACCAATTCAAGGCTCTACAATCAAAATCCAACTACTTTCTGCTCGTTTCTCATTGATTATACCTACATTTGTCCCATCAGTGCTACCGCAAAATGGCACAAAGAATAAGCGTGGTGCGACAGGATATGTGCAACGGTTGAATATTAAGGAATTAACATTCTAAGGGTGTTCGGCTAAATGCTGATATTCCGTTCGTACCGATTAAAGTGCAATGCGCTTGATTCTCAAGGATGTGAAGATCATTAAATGGTGAAGTTTGCCATAATTGTGACCCCCTGTTTGCGTTTTTTACTAAATGATGATGTCTTCCCTCTAACTGCTATACCCCTCTTTCAGCCCAGTCACCACGGTCGAGGGTGCGATAACCGATAGCCTCTGCCAAGTGGTGGGATAGTACGTGCTCGCTACCTTCCAGGTCGGCAATGGTGCGTGCTACCTTCAAGATGCGGTTGTAGGCGCGGGCAGAGAGAGACAGACGTTCCATGGCCATTCTCAACATGTTGATGCCAGCCTCGTCGGGTTCAGCATACTGATGTATCATGCGCTCGCTCATCTGTGCATTGCAGTGGATTCCCTTTTGACCGCTGAAGCGTGCCGCCTGAATCTCCCTTGCCTTTATCACCCGTTTGCGTATCTCGTCACTTGGTTCACCTTGTGCAGCCTTCGAGATGTCCTTGAAGGGAACGGGAGTTATCTCGCACTGAATGTCGATGCGGTCGAGCAAGGGACCAGAGATTTTGTTCATGTACCGCTGTATCTGTCCTGGTGTGCAGACGCAGTTGTGGGTGGGATCGCCATAGTAGCCACAGGGACAAGGATTCATGCTTGCTACAAACATGAAAGAACAAGGATAGTCGATGGTGTATTTGGCGCGGCTGATGTTGATGTGTCGGTCTTCCAAGGGCTGGCGCAATACCTCGAGGGTAGTCTTATTGAATTCGGGCAACTCATCGCAGAAGAGCACGCCATTGTGTGCCAGCGAGATTTCTCCTGGTTGGGGTGTTGCTCCTCCACCTACTAATGCCACTTGCGATATGGTGTGATGAGGAGATCGGAATGGGCGTTGTGAGATGAGCGATACATTCTTACCCAACTTGCCAGCAATGGAGTGTATCTGTGTGGTTTCTAAGCTTTCAGAGAGTGTGAGTGGAGGAAGGATGGACGGCAGACGTTTTGCCATCATCGACTTACCCGAACCAGGAGGCCCTACCATGATGAGGTTGTGGCCGCCAGCCGCAGCTACTTCCAAGGCACGCTTTACGTTCTCTTGTCCTCTGACGTCGGCATAGTCGAGGTCGAAATGACTCTGATTTTCGTAAAATTCCTTGCGGGTATCGACGATTGTGGGTGAAGGATTGCTTTGGTCGTTCATGAACTGGATGACCTCGAGTAAGTTTTTCATGCCGTACACCTCTAAGTTGTTGACCACGGCAGCCTCGCGTACATTCTGCTCAGGTACGATGAGCCCTTTGAAGTGTTCGGCCCTGGCACGTATGGCTATAGGCAGTGCGCCCTTGATGGGTTGGAGGGTTCCGTCGAGACTCAGTTCGCCCACCATCATATATTCCTTGAGATGATCTTCTATGATGTTGCTGTTGGCTCCCAAAATGCCGATGGCTAAGGGCAGGTCGAAACTACTTCCTTCCTTGCGAAGGTCGGCTGGAGCCATGTTGATGGTAATGTCGGCTACGGGAAACTTGAATCCGCTGTATTGCAGAGCTGCTGCAATGCGGTCGCGGCTTTCTCTTACCGCCTCGTCTCCAAGACCAGTGAGGTGATATTGTACGCCTCGGTTGAGGCTTACTTCTACGGTTACGGTGGTAACTTCCAGACCGTTTACGGCTGCACAATAGGTTTTTACTAACATGTCTTCAGGTTTTAGATGGTTTCGAAGATTTGGTGTTGTCAGAGAGGGGTGTGGGCTGTTTACTTCAGTAGTTGGTCTAACTTATTATTGAGCTCTTTCTTTTTAAGGCTTCGTGCCACGATTTTTCCGTTCTTCAGTACGATGTTGTCGGGTATACCCATAAGTCCGAGCTTCAGGAGTGTTTTGTCAGCGAGCAAGTCGCCATTGCATACGTTGGGCCATGCGATGGAGTCGCGCTCTAAGTTTCTTTTACAGTTGGCCTTGTCGCCGTCAATGCAAATGCTCATCAGTTTCAGTTTTCCCTGCGAGCTACGCTGGCGCGTCTTGAGTTCGCGTAAGAGGTCCATGCTGTCGAAGACAGAGGTCGACCAGGTGGTGATGACAGCAACAGGAGCAGAGGCGAGCGTGGTGCTCGAGATGAGCTTGCCCTCTGTGTCGTAAGCGGTAAACGCAGGTAGTTGAGAGCCTATGCCTACACTCTTGAGCCATTTGAGCTGTTGGGTAAGTCTTGCGATGTTACCATTGTCTGGCTGATGCTTGCTCAGAAGGTTGAGTAGCTGTGAAGCTTTGGCATAATTGGGTGACAGGCTTGCCACGAAGTATTTTCTAACGAGGAAGACGCTCACAATAGAGGCAGGGTTATCCTGAATGAACTGCTCGGCAATGTTGGCTTCTTCAGGAGGAGCCACATGGAGAATCTGCTCACGAAACGAGTTCATGAGTTCATTGTCCTTGTTGCCTTTAACGGTAAGTTCTTTGAGATGTGAGGCGTCAGCCTTCATGTCTACCGACTTTCCCGACTCAGCAAAAACGGGCTGTTCGGAGAAGTTGGGGAAAACAATCATGAGGGTGAACTTGTCCTTGCAGGGTACTTCGTAGGAGAAGCGTCCATCTATAACCTTAATGGTGTCTACTCCTTCGATGCCTCCGTCAGGGCTATAAACGTAAAATTCCCCCTGGTCCATGTGAAGAAATCTGCCTTCAAGCTGAAATCTTTTGCTGCTTACCCCACATGCGGTAAGTGCGAGACTTGCTATTAAAATAAAGAAATAGGCAAATTTTTTCATATGTAGGAGGAAAGTGCCGCGAGCGGGACTCGAACCCGCACAGCCATTACTGGCCAAGGGATTTTAAGTCCCTCGTGTCTACCAATTCCACCATTGCGGCATGGTAAACAATAAAAGAGCGGAAAACGGGACTCGAACCCGCGACCCCGACCTTGGCAAGGTCGTGCTCTACCAACTGAGCTATTTCCGCAAAATGTGAGTGCAAAGATAGTGCTATTTCTTGGAACAGCCAAAAAAAATCACATTTTTTTAGCTGAAAAGTTGTATTTTCGGTATTTCTATCAGGTTCTTGGCTTAGTTTCCCACACTTACGGGGGTTCCTATGCCATTATAGCTAATGCCATATCCCATGAGCGGGTCGCCCTTGGCACCTTCTGTGATGGTTCCAGTTTCTAAGGAATAGGTGCGTTTACACTTCTTGCACATGACCGACTGGCGTATTCCGTTCAGCTCGAGAGGATAGTTTACTCCACCATATTGTGTGATACAGTTAGGGCATTGTCTGTCCCATGCCACAAGCCCCTGGAAGTTGCTGCGTCCGATGATGATTCCGTTGTTGGCTCCCAAGGCATACGTCTTGATGCGGTTGTCCCATCCCTCTGTGCGATCGGTTGTAATCTTGATGTCCTCGGTGATGTTTCTTCCATCGTTGAGTGTGGAATAAATATGCCAGATGCCATTATTCTTCACGCTGATGAAGGTGTAGTTTCCTAAATTATTGAGGGCAGTCTCAATGGAGGTTCCTGGATGCAACTTGGGATTGAAGTAGAAATTGCATGGAAAACGTGTGCTGATGCGGTTTTCTGCCTCGCATGCAGCAAGGATAAAGATAACAAAAAGCATGACCGTGCTCCAAACACAGCCATGCTTTACCTTATTATATATACTATTTTGCTTCACTAAAGATGTTTCTTGTGTGGAAGATTATTTGCGAAGTAACTCTCGTTCTGCATTCTCCATGCGCTCGAAATGGAATTCGGCGAGCGTTTTCTCCATCAGTTCCTGTATCTTGTCGTTGCAAAGGTTGCCGATGCTTCCCTCGTGGGTGTGGTGAATGTCCTTGTTGGGTTTAAACTCGCCCGCTTCGATTTCCAGTCCTACTTTCTTGTAGGCATCGCGGAAAGGCGTGCCGTTGGCAGCCAACTGGTTTACTTCTTCCACCGAGAACATGGGGTCGTAGCGAGGATCGTCGAGGATATGTTCGTTCACCTCCATCTTGTTGATGATGTAGGCAGCCATCTGCAGGCAGTCCTTCAGTTCGTCGAAGGCAGGCAGGAAGACCTCCTTAATGATTTGTAGGTCGCGGAAGTAGCCAACGGGCAGGTTGTTCATGATGAGCATTACCTGCTGTGGCAAGCTCTGTAGCTTATTGCACTTTGCACGGATGAGTTCGAATACATCAGGGTTCTTCTTGTGAGGCATGATGCTCGAACCAGTGGTACACTCCTTAGGCAGTTTGACAAATCCGAAGTTCTGGCAGTTGAACATGCAAGCATCGAAAGCCATCTTGGCCAACGTGCCAGCAACGGTAGCCATGGCGAAAGCCACATTGCGCTCCATCTTACCACGTCCCATCTGGGCATATACTACGTTGTAGTCCATGCTGTCGAATCCGAGCAACTGGGTTGTCAGTGTGCGATTGAGAGGGAAACTGCTTCCATAGCCAGCAGCACTTCCCAATGGGTTGCGGTTGGTCATGCGATAGGCTGCTTGCAGGAAGAGCATGTCGTCGGCGAGGCTCTCTGCATAAGCACCAAACCACAGACCGAAAGAAGATGGCATGGCCACTTGCAGATGCGTGTATCCTGGCATCAGCACGTTCTTGTATTGTTCGCTCTTCTGTATCAGTTCGTCGAAGAGTATTTTCACGGTATCAACAATCTCTTTCAGCTCGTGGCGTGTAAAGAGCTTCAGGTCGACGAGCACCTGGTCGTTGCGTGAACGTCCAGAATGAATCTTCTTACCCATATCGCCCAACTTCTGGGTAAGCATCAGTTCCACTTGGGAATGTACGTCTTCTACGCCTTCCTCGATGACAAACTCGCCTTTCTCGGCAATGGTGTAGATGTTTCTCAGTTCTTCAAGGAGTTGAGGTAGCTCGTCTTTTCCGAGCAGTCCGATGCTTTCGAGCATGGTGATATGAGCCATGCTGCCCAGCACGTCGTACTTGGCGAGATAGAGGTCGAGCTCACGGTCGCGCCCTACGGTGAAGCGTTCTATTTCCTTGTTTACTTCAAAGTTTTTTTCCCAAAGTTTTTGTGCCATTGTTTTATGTTGATTTACTGATTACAGAAATCCTTGCAAGAAATCATGTTGCTACAGATTCCTTGCAAGGATTATGGATATATTTACTTAATCTTCGTATGGAATCATTGCCAAGGCATCGGCAATCTTCTCTATTCCTTCTTCGAGAGGTTTCTTCACCATGCCCTTGATGAAAGGGTTGAGGTCTGCCTTGATGGTGAGTTTCATCTTACAAGCGGTTTCGCTTGTAGGTAGCAGCTGAATCCAGAAGTTGAAAGGAACAGGACTATTCTCTGTCTCAAACTTGATGGTCTTAGGTGCCTCTCTGTCGATGATTCGCATCTTGATTTCTCCCACCATGGGTGCAGAGATAGAGATGCTGTCAGAGTCGAATGTGAGGTCCTTGATCTTGTCGAGTTGTTCCTTTTTGTCTTCAGGAATCTGGTCTTTCACCTGTTCAAATTTATCTTTGAGACGCTGCAAGTTGTTCAGGTCGCTCAAAGTGTTGTAAACAGATTCCTGCTTGTGGAAAATCTGCTTAATGCTGCTTTCAAAGGTTGTTGTGCTCATTAATCTTATGAATTTAGAGAATTTATCAGGAAGTTATCGCTCCCTTTCGGTCGTTAGGGAAGTTAAGGGACAACAGCATGAAGTTGTATAGTATGACATTTGCCTCTTTACTTCTTTCACACACTCTCTAACTTCCCTTAACTTCTCTTAAATTCCCAATTTACTTCTTCCAGTTGGCTGGGTCTTTACGCCAGTCGTGGAGCAGTTCCACGTCTTCCTGTGCGATGTAACCAGTCTCCAAAGCCTCGGCTACAACATGCTCGTAGTCGGTAAGTGTAACCAACTTTACGCCAGCATCAGCGAAAGCTTTTTCAGCAACAGGGAAGCCATAAGTATAGCTTGCCACCATACCGATTACCTCATTACCATTTTGGCGAAGAGCCTCTACTGCCTTGAGTGAGCTACCGCCTGTAGAAATCAAGTCTTCTACAACCACCACCTTAGCGTCGGCCTTCAGTTCGCCCTCGATGAGGTTCTGCATGCCGTGGTCCTTTGGTTTAGAACGAACGTATACGAAAGGCAAGTTCAACTCATCTGCCACCAATGCACCCTGTGCGATAGCGCCTGTGGCAACACCAGCAACAGCGTCAGCCTCAGGGAACTGCTCGAGGATGGTGTGTACGAGTTCGAGCTTCACATAGTTGCGCAACTCAGGAAACGATAAAGTCTTGCGGTTGTCACAATAGAAAGGCGATTTCCAGCCCGAAGCCCATGTGAAAGGATCGTTAGGCTGCAGTTTGATAGCCTTTACTTTTAATAACTTTGATGCGAAATCTTTCTTCAGTTTGTCCATAATCATTAAAGGATTAAAGTTTTGTTTGCAAAGGTACGTTAAAACGCAGACAATACCAAATTTATTATTTATTTTTTTGACTTATTTTCCTTTCGCATAGCCTATGGTAAGGACACTGAACTTCAGCGTGTCGGTAGCCTTGAGCAGTTCTTTGCAGCAGGATATTATCGTAGCGCCAGTAGTACATACGTCATCGACGATGAGCAGGTGTTTGTCTACGAGGGTTGCAGCCTTACATCCATTAGGGGCGTAGTCGGGTGTAAGTGCAAAAACGTTTTTCACATTGTTGTTGCGTTCCCATCGGTTTTTGTCTGTCTGGCTTTCATTAAATGACTTTCTTGTAATCAGATGCTTGAGGATGTCTATCTGTGTCACATCGTGCAAGCCCTGTGCGATGGCCTCGCTTTGGTTGTAGCCTCGTTCTCTTATTCGTTTGGTTGCTAAAGGTATGGGTACAATACCGTCGATGTCGGCGAAGAAGTCTATCTTTTGGGCTTCATGGGCAAGGAGACGCCCCATGGCAGGACCTATTTCCGAATGTTGATTGTACTTGAGCTGATAGATCAGACTGCTGGCGGGCGTGTGCCCGTGATAGTGAAACAGGGAGCAGCATTTCATGATAGGGATGCTGTGCCAGAAGAGTTTAGCCATCTCGTTGTCTTCTGGATTTTGCCAGGTGTCTGTGCGTGGCAGGTGCAGGTTGCAAGCCAGGCATAGTATCTCTTCTTCGCTCAAGAGCCTTTTTCCGCAAATGGGGCAATAGCGTGGGCACAGCAGTTCGATAATCTTAGCTAATAGGCTGATTTGCATAGGTAGATTGATGGGTTAAATTTTTGGGCGATTAGAAATCTTCTTCTTGTGGCTCCATATCTTCTTCCTCAGCGTCAATACCCATCTGGTCGATGCACTTGCGTATGAGGTCTAAACTGAATCCTCTTCCCATAGCGAATCGGATGAGTTTCATAGAGCGTTCGTAGTCGTTTTTGGCTCGTATCGTTTTATACTTGCTTTTCATCAGTGGCAGCAAGGTTTCCATATACAGTTCGTCCTCAATCTCTTCAAAGATAGGGTCGGATATGTCCTTTGGTATGTGTTTCATCCAGAGAGCCTGTTCTACCTTGCGTCGTCCCCATTTGTTGTATTTTATCTTATCGTTGATGAAGAAGCGAGCAAATCGTTCATCGTCAACAAATTTTTTCTGTGACAGAAATTCCATGTTTCGAGCGATAGCCTCTTCTGATAGTTGCCACTTCTTCATCTTGTCGAGCATTTCTTGCGAGCAGTGTTCGGCTTGTGTGCAGAGCGTGGTGAGTTTCAGCAGAGCCTGTTGTTCTGTTATCGGTTTGGGGTGTTTGGGATTTTTTGAATTAAACATCTGACGGGATGATTATGTTTATGTTTATGATAGCCTGATGGTTCGCATCATTCTTTTCTTGCCGAAGGAGTCCTTTTGAGTAGTGATGTCTGTGAAGCCAAGACCTTGGAGCATTTCTCTCATTGCCTGTTCGTAGATAGGGTTGATTTCAAAGTAGAGCGCTCCTCTGGGCTTGAGTGCGATGGATGCGTATTCGGCGATAGCTCGATAGAAGCGCAACGGGTCTTCGTCGGGTACGAAGAGCGCGATGCTTGGTTCGTATTCCAGTACGTTTTGCTCCATGTCGTCCCTTTCCTTATCGCAGATATAGGGAGGATTGCTCACGATGATGTCCCATTTCTCGGCATGAGAGCTTTCTGACGCTTTTGGCAGGGCGAGTGCATCCTGATATGCGATGGTTACATTCTCGGCGTCTTGCAACGTGACATTGTTTTGTGCGATACGAAGAGCGTCTTGTGAGATGTCCCATCCTGTAACCGTAGCATGAGGAAGGTCTAAAGCCAATGTGATGGCGATGCAACCAGAGCCTGTGCAGATGTCGAGAATTTGCATGGCGCCAAGTGCCGTGTCAGCTTCTATCCATCTACATAGTTCTGCCGTCTCGGGTCGAGGGATGAGAACTCCCGGCTCTACATGAAATCTTCGCCCGGCAAAATCAGCCTCTCCCAACACATACTGTATGGGTTCTGCTTTTTGCAGCCGGTTAATAATTTCTTCGAGTTTTATGCCCTCGTCTGCGGATAATTCAGTAACTTTGCCACATATTATGTCGGTGAGTGTCATTCCGTACTTCACGTCCAGTATAGTGCGGACGATCGCTTTCGCTTCATCTGCATCGTAGAGTGGGGTGAGTGATTGCCAAAGTTGCTGGTAAGTTTTCATTCAGATCTGTTAATGGAGAATAATTTTGCGAACAAAGGTACGACATTTTATCGAAAACGCGTAACAAAGAAGCGAGAAAATGAGAATATGGAGCAAAAAGAAATATCTTTAAGAAAAGCGCTGACGTCAGAGACGTTTACTCAGCAAGAGATAGACGAACGCTTTATGCGTCGCTGTCTGCAACTGGCAAAGAATGGGCGTCAGAATGCGAAGCCCAATCCCATGGTAGGGGCAGTCATTGTAAGCGAGGATGGCAGAATCTTGGGTGAGGGCTATCATGTGCGTTGTGGCGAGGGCCATGCCGAGGTCAATGCCTTTGCTTCGGTAAGGCCTGAGGACGAGCATCTGTTGGCTGGGGCTACGATCTATGTGAGTCTTGAGCCTTGTTCGCATTATGGCAAGACACCACCTTGTGCCGACCTCATCGTGCGCAAGCGTGTGAAAAGATGTGTCTGTGGTTGTGTCGATCCCTTTGCCAAGGTGCAGGGCCGTGGCATTCAGAAGATTCGCGAGGCAGGCATCGAGGTGACGGTGGGTGTGTTGGAGAAGGAGTGTCTCGAACTAAACAAGCGCTTCATTACCTATAACACGCATCAGCGTCCTTATATCATCTTGAAATGGGCGCAGACAGCCAATGGTTTCCTCGATAATGAAGGCAAGGGAATGGCTATTTCATCGACCTTTACCAAGATGCTTTCCCATAAGCTCAGGGCAGAGAACGATGCCATCCTGGTAGGAAGAATCACCGACGAGCGTGACCATAGTCAGCTGAATGTTCGCGACTGGAGTGGCAAGAATCCCTTGCGCTTGGTGATAGACCGTCATCATCCTTGTTTCGATGGTCTCGATTTCTCCAAGGGTAAGGCAGAGGTGCTGCGACAAATCATGAACTTCCTATATACCAATAAGGTACAATCGCTGATCGTAGAGGGTGGAGCCATCACACACCAGTCTTTCCTTGATGCTGGTCTTTGGGATGAAATCAGGATAGAAACTGCCACAACACAGTCTGTCAAGACAGGTACTGAGGCTCCTCGGCTTCCTCACGGTGTAAAGCCGATTGGGCATGAGGAATATGATGGCAATGTCATTGAAACCTATGAGCGAGCATAAACATTAAACACTACACATTAAACATTGACAATCGATGAGCAATAGATTTACATCGCGCCTGAGCGATAATGAAGATTTCAAGCGAGAAGAATTGATACGCAAAATAGAACATGCCGTAGAGAACATGACTCTCTCCGAGCTGGAAGCTTTGTCTTATGATATGTTTACCAAAGGATATATTACGGATTACTAAACTCCTTTAATTTCCGGGTTTGCGATAGATAAGTGGCAGATTGGGGAAAGTGTGCTTTTAGGAATAAGAGAAAAGATGCTGAAATACGAATGTCCCTATAAAAAACAAAAAACTCGTAGTTTCTTGTCCGATAAGTCTTAGCTTATGCAGGAAAGAAACTACGAGTTATTTTTATGATAAAACCTTCATGAGAAGGCTTTGCTTGCTTAGAGGTTGAACTTGTAACCTATAGTCAACTGCAAAACGTTTGTATAGCCGTCACCATGCTTTGGCACCTTGGTGACACCGATGTTGTAGCGAGCGTCGATAACGAATCTGTCAAACTCGTAAGACATTCCTACAGGCACAGCGAGGTCGAAGGTATTTACTTCTTTTGCATCATCCTTGCTCACCATGAATGCTGGCTGAAGACCTGCCTTGAGTGCAAAGTTCTTAGCAACATAGTAGTTGAGTGTTACAGGAATGTTAATATAGCCAGGGTTCCATGAATAGTCATCATGTTTGCCACCCTGGAAGGAATAGAGCAGACCACCGGCAAGACCCATCTTGCTTGTAAACTGATGCTGAACTTCTGCACCGAATACGAAGCCTGCTTTCCAATCTAAGTCACCTACGCTTGATACATTCAAACCGATTTTAGGCTGAATGGTAGTCGAACCTGTTCTGCTCTGTGCGAAAGCGCCAACTGATGATAATGCCACCATGGCGATGATAAGTAATTTCTTCATAATCTCTAATTTGAGTTACTAATTTGTTTGTTGATAATGTTAATTCATGAATAACTTGGCACAAATATACGTAAAATAGCTTGATTGTGTAAGTAATTCTTTTATTTTAAAATAATTTATATGTAAATTAAGAGATTATAACATTATAGTGGTTAATGTTTAGTGTTTAGTGTTTTATTTTTTGTGTTTAGTGTGTAGGACATTTTTTATGGGCAAGCTTGCACTGGGGAGGGCGTGGCATCTTGCCCAATGTGAAGTGTTGAATGTTTAATTTCGTGTCCACAAAGGCATTTGTCTTAACTCCTTTAACTTCTTTAACTTCTGAATTGACGAAACTCCTTTAACTTCTGAACTGGCGAAACATCCTCCACAAACCACAATTATCCCTTTCTTCCGAAGTCAGCAGGTATTTCACCCCATTTCTTAGTTTCCCATTTCATGATAGGTGTTTTGATGGAGTGGGTGCGCAACCAGTTTTCAGCTCTTGCGATGATCTGGTAAAGCTGTTCGGTCTGTGCATTGCGTTCCAACTTGGTCTTGCATTGTTTCTTCTGCACCCACAGTTGCGCATTCACACTGTCGCTATAGATGATTTTGTCGGTAATGCCTCTTTGCTCCATAAGAGCCAAAGCATGTACGATGGCAAGAAATTCGCCTATGTTGTTGGTGCCGTGCAAAGGTCCGTAGTGAAACACCTGGGTACCCGTCTGCAGGTCGATGCATTGATATTCCATCGGACCAGGATTTCCCGAGCATGCAGCATCTACAGCCCATGCGTTGGCTTTCGCCTCAGGAGGCAAGGGGAGTACGGTGTCGTTTCGCCATGAAGGCGGATTTGCAGGCATCTTGTTCATTTCTTGTTTGTGTAAAAATGAAAATGAGCATTCCCCAGAGTTACATCACTCTGGGGTTGCTCATTAAATTGTCAATAGTCAATAATATTTGTATTTCAAATTGTAGGTTATTCATTACATTCTTTCAGGAACCTCGATGCCAAGCAGCGCCATACCGTTCTTCAGAATCTTAGCTACATTGGCTGCAAGAACCAGGCGAGTGGTCTTCTCTGCCTCGCTCTCAGCATTCAGGATGCTGTAGTCGTGATAGAACTGGTTGAACTCCTTGGTCAGCTCGTAGCAGTAGTTGGCGATGCCACCAGGGTTGTAGTTGTTGCCAGCGTCTGCCACGGCAGCAGCGAAGTCGTTCATCTTCTGGATGAGGTCTATCTCCTTCTCGTTGATAGGAGCATCAGCGCCCAATGTGGCAGGAATCATGATGCCCTCGGCAGCAGCCTTACGCATGATGCTGCGGATACGAGCATAAGTGTACTGGATGAAAGGACCTGTGTTGCCATTGAAGTCGATACTCTCCTCTGGGTTGAAGAGCATGTTCTTGCGGGCATCTA